>OGVN01000028.1_pt1 | contig 17547 bp, 18 predicted proteins | sample 1575751 | NCBI WGS metagenome assembly OGVN01 (sample SAMN07581530, study PRJEB24739) | freshwater metagenome | place: Singapore | collected 2015-01 | reverse complement strand
GTTTCCCAGTCACGATAGCAAACCACCAATCAGCTCCCCATTCTTCGTCGACTTTTCTCATCGCGCGACGGAAATCCAAAGACTCGGCAATCGATTCGTGCACCAGTGCCGTTCCACCAGGTGGCTCCATCATCGCAGCCGCCACATCACATGATGCGATGATTGCGTACTGAGGGCAAGTAGACGTATGCATCAAATACGACTCGTTAAAACAGGTTTTTATGTAGATCAAAGAGATAGTAGAGATTTATTAAGCCAACTAGCAAAAGACAAAGAGGTTCTCAACATGTTTTGCTACACAGGAGGCTTTTCTTTGGCGGCATTAAAAGGTGGTGCAAAGCACGTTACCTCGGTTGATTCATCGGGTGAGGCACTGGCGATGGCGCAAAAACAAATGGCTTTAAATGGGTTTGATCCAGAACGGGCAACTTGGATGGATTCAGATGCTTTTGCCGTGTTAACTCAGTTTAGAAAAGAGGGTCGACAGTTTGATATTGTTGTTTTAGATCCCCCAAAATTTGCACCGTCATCGCACCACTTAGATAAAGCTTTGCGCGCATACAAAGAAATTAATCGTGCAGGTATGCAACTATTAAAACCCGGTGGTTTATTGTTCACTTTCTCGTGTTCGGGAGCCGTTGATTCAGCACTATTTGAAAAAACAGTGGCAGCGGCAAGTGCCGAAGCAATGACTCACTCCACAGATGCTTCAATAGATTTTCGTTTAATGGGGCGCCTCTCTTCTGGGGCTGACCATCCATTATTAACAAGCTTTCCCGAGGGTGACTATCTCAAAGGCTTGATGCTGCAAAGAGTGTAGCTAAGAAGTCATCGTTCCCTCATAATTAGATGATTGAATAAGGATTCAAAATGGCGTTAATACCAGTAACAATTCTTTCGGGCTTTTTGGGTAGCGGCAAAACCACTTTGCTAAAACACATTCTTCATGAAAACCACGGCAACAAAATTGCTGTTATTGAGAATGAGTTTGGAGAAGAAAATATCGACAACGATATTTTGGTTCAAGATAGCAATGAGCAAATTGTGCAAATGAGCAATGGTTGTGTTTGTTGCACCATACGTGGCGACTTGGTTGAGGCGCTAAATGATTTGTTTGAGCAGCGCAAAGACAAGAAAATTCAATTTGATCGTGTGGTTATTGAGACAACGGGAGTTGCCAATCCCGGTCCTGTTGCCCAAACATTTTTCATGGATGATGAGGTTGCAAGCCATTACATTCTTGATGCTGTAGTTACTCTAGTTGATGCCAAGCATGGCAATCAGCAGTTAGATAAGCATGAAGAAGCACAGCAACAGGTGGGATTTGCAGATCGCATTTTCATTACAAAAACTGATTTAGTCAGCGCTAAAGAGGTTGATGCGTTAAAGCATCGCTTGATGCACATGAATCCTCGTGCGCCTATTACAGGAATTACCCAAGGCGCAGTTCCTTTAGATCAAGTGCTTGATCTAAGAGGGTTTAACCTTAACGATAAATTAGAGATTGACCCACATTTCTTGGAGCAAGACGATCATGATCATGCAAATTGTGGGCATGACCATCATGAACACGGCCCAGACTGTCATCACGGTCACGATCATGGTCATGGTCAGACCGTCCAGTTTGTCCGAAAAAGCCATACAGACAAAATTCAATCTTTTGTTTTTAAGAGCGACCGCCCTTTTGATTCGCAAAAATTAGAGGATTTTTTGGGCGGAATCTTGTCTGTTTTTGGCGCTAAGATGTTGAGATATAAAGGGGTTTTGTATATCAAGGGAGGCCCTCGCAAAGTCATTATTCAAGGCGTTCATGAAATGATGGGGTCTGACTTAGGTGCGCCATGGGGCAAAGAAAAGAAAGAAACCCGAATGGTTTTTATTGGTACGGATTTGCCAAAAGATGTTTTATTGGGTGGTTTGGAAACATGTTTGGTGTAATCTAATGAGATTAGAGTAGAATTTCGCGCCCAGAGCATTTATAAATTATGTAATATTTGTGCGTTGTAGGATGTGGCGTTAAAAGACTAAAAGTCCTGAAAGGACATGAAATGAGCAAGAAACCATTGACCGAAGCAGATTTGTTAAAAATGTCTGAAAAAGACTATATGAATGCTGCTCAGTTAGAGTTTTTTAAAACTAAGTTGTTAGCACTGAAGGCTGATCTTTTATTACATGCAAATGAAACAACAGAGCATTTGCGTGAAAACGTTTTAGTTCCTGATCCAGCTGATCGCGCAACAATTGAAGAAGAGCACGCGCTTGAGTTGCGTACACGTGATCGTGAGCGCAAGCTGCTAAAGAAAGTTGAGCAGTCTCTTTTGAGTATTGAGTCTGGCGAGTACGGCTGGTGTGAAGAAACTGGTGAACCTATTGGTATCCCACGTTTATTGGCAAGACCTACTGCTAATTTATCTCTTGAGGCGCAAGAGCGTCGCGAGTTGCGCCAAAAGTTATTTGGCAACTAATCTTTAGTAGGTCAACAAAGTGACAAAGTCACTTAGATTAATTTCAATAGTACTGTTACTCTGCATTGGGCTGTTACAAGCCCAGTGGCAGGGCTTTACTCATGCGGTTGAGCATGCGCAGCATGTGGAGTATGTCATATCTTCGGAATCAAGTAGTGATTCCAATTCAGACAATCAGGCTGTTGCCCAACACAAAGATTTTCATCATTGTGCCGCCTACGACGCGCTAACTTTGGCGTATGCATTAACGTCAACGCCTGAACCTCACTTGTTAAGCCATGCTAAGCATGTTGCTGAAAAGTTTTATCAGTCACAGCAAGCCTCAATTGAAGCCTATAGCGCTTTTGATGCCAGGGGGCCGCCTAACCATCACGCTTCAGTCTAAATTTATCCCAGCTTTTATTGCTGGAGTATTGCGTGATGTTAGGAGATTTACATGAAGGTATCAAAACGTACTGTCGCGAGCGCGGCAGTTTTGTGGGCAATGACACATCAAACAGCTTTTGCTCATCAAACATTGGATGCGGTTGTTGTTACTGCCAATCCGCTGGGTAGCGACATCAATGAACTCGTGGCACCTGTCAGTGTTTTACGGGGCGATGAGCTAGCTAAAAAGCAAAGTAGTACTTTGGGCGAGACCCTTAATCAATTGCCTGGTATTAGCTCCACCAATTTTGGGCCAAACTCTAGTCGCCCAGTTATCCGTGGATTAGATGGTGATCGTGTGCGCATTATGAATAATGGCGGCGCCAGTTTAGATGTTTCATCATTGTCTGCAGACCATGCCGTTGCTATTGATCCATTGTTGGTTGAGCAAATTGAAGTGGTGCGTGGGCCAGCTGCACTGCAGTACGGTGGCAGCGCAATTGGTGGCGCAGTGAACATCATTGATAACCGCATACCAAAGTCTCCAATGAGCGGTGTTGATGGTAGAGCAGAATTTAGATTTGGCGGGGCGGAGACAGAAAGAACTGGCGCAGCACTTCTAAATACGGGTAACGGTCAGTTAGTGATACATGCTGATGCGGCCTATCGAAAGACGGATGATTTGCGCATACCTGGAAATGTTCTTAGGGCTGATGCGGTTAAAGCAGGCTCAAAGTTATTAAACAGCAATGCTGATCAGCAATCGGGAGCGGTGGGGGCATCGGTTACATCCGAACATGGCTATGCTGGCATGTCACTAGATACTTATCGTAATGATTACGGCACGAGCTTGTTTGAGAACAACAATCCAACGCGAATCAAAATGCAGCAAGACCGAGTTACCTTTGCAGCAGAGCAAAGAAACTTAGACGGTAAGCTGGGTGTGTTGAGTTCTTTGCATGGCTCAATCTCCCACACAGATTACAAGCATGACGAGTTAGTGGGCGGCGCTGTTGAGGCAGCCTTTAAAAATAAAGGATGGGAAGGTCACTTTGGTGGAACCTTAGTGCCGGTGAATACAGCTTTTGGTCAGTTGAAGGGTGCATGGGGGGTTCAGGCGTCTGAAAGCCAATTGCGTATGACGGGGAATGCACTTGTGCCAAATGCCGATACAAATACAAAGGCATTCTATATCTTTGAAGAGTTAAGTTTTAGCAAAGACAAGGCAATAAATTTGGGGGCTCGTGTTGAAGATGTAAAAGTTCAATCCGTTGTAGGAAATAACAATACAAACTCTAATTTGGGCGAGAAAAAATTCAAACCATTTTCTGCATCATTAGGATATCGCCAAGGATTGAATAGTTTATGGACTGCCACATCAAACCTTTCGTACACCGAGCGTGCACCAACTTACTATGAGTTGTTTGCAGATGGACATCACCATGCAACAGGTATGGATGAGCGCGGCAATCCTAATCAAAAAATGGAAAAAGGAACCACGCTAGATTTGGCGCTTAGTTATAAAACAGAGGAATCAAAAGCCAGATTAGGTGCTTTTGTGACTGAGTTCTCAAACTTTATTGGGTTAAATGATTCGGGACAAGTTTCTGATGATGGAGATCCAATTTATAACTTCCAAGGCATCAAGGCCCGTCTATATGGCTTGGAGGCCGATGGTCGTTTTCCATTGTTGAAGGGTGTTTTGAACAAGGCTGGTCAACTCGATTTAAGTTGGAAGGCTGATTATGTGCGTGGCGAAAATCGTACAACTGGCGGCTCTTTGCCAAGGATTGCGCCATTGCGATTGGATACAGCATTTATTTACACAGAAGGAAAGTATTCCAGTCAGTTGGATATAAGGCATGCTGCGCGACAAAGTCGCTATGACGATAGTTTGGGGGTAACGCCTGGTTATACGATGATTGGTATGGGGGCGTCCTATAAAACTGCTATGCAGGGGTTTAAGTCAACCTATTGGTTTGTTCGCGTAGATAACCTGACCAATCAGGTTGCCCGTAATGCATCTTCGGTGATGCGAGATGTTGCCATGGCTGGCTCTAGGACCTTGCGTGCTGGACTTAGGGCTTCATTTTAGGAGTGCCGTTCTTTTGATTAGAGGGGCGCTGCGGCGCCCCTTTTTGCCTTTTAGGAGCAGTTTTTAAAAAAAATGTTGTTTTGGTCTTAAAAATATAGCCAATTGGGGGTTCTGGTCTTAGAATCACGCGCATGAACGCACCACTAAAAGAACTTCAAGACGTATCTCCTGCGATTAAAGCCGAGGTTTTGGCGCAGGCTTTACCGTACATCAAAAAATATCATGGCAAAACCATTGTGATTAAGTATGGTGGAAATGCCATGACTGAAGATCGCTTAAAAGAAGGTTTTGCACGCGATGTAATTTTGTTGAAGCTTGTGGGCATGAACCCAGTGGTTGTGCATGGTGGCGGTCCTCAAATTGACGATGCTCTTAAAAAGGTTGGTAAAGCTGGAACATTTATTCAGGGCATGCGGGTGACTGACGAAGAAACCATGGAAGTGGTTGAGTGGGTATTAGGCGGTGAAGTGCAGCAAGATATCGTCATGTTGATTAACCATTTTGGCGGGCAAGCTGTTGGCTTGACTGGTAAAGATGGCGGCTTGATACACGCTCGCAAGATGATGATCCCTAACAAAGAAAAAGCAGGCGAAATGCTTGATATTGGCTTTGTTGGTGAGATTGACTCGATCAATCCAGCAGTTGTAAAGGCTTTGCAAGATGATGCATTTATTCCTGTTATTTCGCCGATTGGTTTTGGTGAAGATGGGCAGGCTTACAACATCAACGCCGACTTGGTTGCTGGCAAGATGGCAGAAATTCTGAAAGCCGAAAAATTAGTGATGATGACTAATATTCCTGGCGTAATGGATAAAAACGGTAACTTATTAACAGATTTAACAGCGAGAGAAATTGATGCATTGTTTGCGGATGGCACGATTTCTGGCGGCATGTTGCCAAAAATTTCTTCTGCGTTAGACGCTGCTAAGAGTGGCGTTAATTCAGTGCACATCATTGATGGTCGAATTGAGCATTCATTACTTCTAGAAATTTTGACAGAGCAAGCCTTTGGCACAATGATTCGTTCACATTGATTGTCCATGCGTCGACCTCTATGGTTTTTTGATTTAGATAACACGCTACACGACGCATCTAGCGAAATATTCCCTTACATTAATGACGCAATGACGAGCTTTGTAGCTCGTCGTTTGCATTTGGATCGCGATGCCGCTAGCTTGGTTCGTAATCGATATTGGCAGCAGTATGGCGCCACTTTGTTGGGCTTGGTTAAACATCATGGCATCAACCCACATGAGTTCTTGTATGAAACCCATCGTTTTGATGAGCGAAGTGGTGCACATTTAGATGATTTATCCAACATCGTCTCTGGCGAAAAAGGTCTTAGACAGTTATTAAATAGGCTGCCAGGGCGTAAGATTTTATTAACCAATGCGCCGCGAGCCTATGCAGAGAAAGTGCTCGAAGAGTTAGGTATAGCGGGATGTTTTGATGCGGTAGAGGCAATTGAGGACATGGAGGTGCACCAGCAGTGGCGACCAAAGCCTGATCATTTAATGATTAGGCGGTTGCTTAGAAAATATCGTTGTGCCCCTCAAAGGGCTGTTTTGGTCGATGATACCTTGGGGCATTTAAGCGAATACTCAAAATTAGGCTTAAAGACGGTCTGGTTTAAAAGACATGTTAGGACTTACACTCATAATCGAGGTAATGTTTCACTAGAAGTACAATCAATGCATCAATTATTTAAAAGTTGGCAGAAACTCAAATGAACTCACCATTTAATCAAGTGCCTGTGACTAATGATTCCACTCAAGATGCCCAGGCGCCAGTTCGTAAGCGTCCACGTCCGGGTGAGCGCAGAATACAAATTCTTCAAGTTTTAGCTGAAATGTTGGAGAACCCTAGAGGTGATCGAGTAACCACAGCAGCGTTAGCGGCTAAATTGGAGGTTTCTGAAGCCGCCTTGTACCGGCATTTTGCTAGTAAGGCGCAAATGTTTGAAGGCTTGATTGCCTTTATCGAGCAGACAATCTTTGGCTTGATCAATCAAATTACTGAGCGAGAAGAAGCTGGGGATCGTCAAGCTCAAGAAATTTTGATGGTTTTATTGGGGTTTGGAGAAAAAAATCCTGGAATGACTAGGGTGTTATTGGGCGATGCTTTATGGCTCGAAGATGAGCGCTTACAAGACCGTATTGCTCAAATTTTTGAACGCATTGAGTCCTCATTGAAACAGTCTTTACGTATTGCTCAAACACAGGGACGTTTCCCTCAATCCGCAGATGGCAATGAGGTTAGCTCAAGAGCTGCGATGATGATTAGTTATGTAGTGGGACGTTGGCATCGCTATGCGCGCAGTGGATTTAAAAAGGCGCCCACAGAGTTTAGTGACTTACCAATGAGAGTTTTGTTCTCAGTATGAGTCTAGGAGTAGTTAAGCCAGAAACCCTTCACTTTGCAGAACCTTTGAGTTTGCAGAGCGGGGCAAGCATTGCCGATTACAACTTGGTTGTAGAAACTTATGGCCAGTTAAATGCAAAAAAAGATAACGCAGTATTAATTTGTCATGCCTTGAATGCCTCGCACCATGTTGCTGGTGTAAGTGCTGATAATCCAGAAAATGTAGGCTGGTGGGACAACATGGTTGGACCCGGCAAACCAGTAGACACTAATAAATTTTTTGTGATTGGCGTAAACAATCTTGGGTCTTGTTTTGGTTCAACTGGGCCTATGAGCATTAATCCTGCTACTGGTAAGCCATATGGCGCTTCTTTTCCGGTGGTAACTGTAGAAGATTGGGTGAATGCTCAAGCTAGAGTGGCCGATCACTTCCAAATTGAGAAATTTGCAGCTGTCATGGGCGGTAGTCTTGGGGGTATGCAAGCCATGGCTTGGAGCATGATGTATCCCAATAGAGTGGCTAACTGCATCGTGGTTGCTTCGACACCAAAATTATCTGCGCAAAATATCGCATTCAATGAGGTTGCTAGAAGTGCTATTTTGAGTGACCCAGATTTTCATGGGGGCGATTACTACGCGCACAATGTAAAACCTAGAAGAGGTTTAAGAGTTGCCAGAATGATTGGTCATATCACTTATTTATCAGATGATGATATGGCTGAAAAATTTGGTAGAGAGTTGCGTAGGGCCGAAGGTGATTCTGATGAATACAACTTCAGTTTCGATGTTGAATTTGAGGTTGAAAGTTATTTGCGCTACCAAGGTGAAAAGTTTGCGGATTACTTTGATGCCAATACGTACCTTTTGATTACGCGCGCACTTGATTACTTTGATCCTGCCAAGGCTTATGCCAATAATTTAAGTGCAGCTATGAAAGATGTTGTTGCAAAATTTTTGGTGGTTAGTTTTACAACGGATTGGCGTTTTGCTCCAGATCGTAGTCGAGAAATTGTTAAAGCCTTGCTTGATAACAAGCTAGACGTTAGTTATGGTGAAATCGATGCGCCACATGGCCATGATGCATTTTTGTTAGAAGATCCACGTTATCACGGTCTTGTGCGGGCTTATTTTGAGCAAATAGCCACGGGGGTCAATCCATGATGCGTTCTGATTTTGCAGCGATTGCAAAGTGGATTAAGCCGAAATCACAGGTATTAGATGTGGGTTGTGGTGATGGCACTCTTTTGAGTTATTTGAAAGAAGCTAAGTCGGCGCATGTATATGGCGTTGAGTTAGCTGATGACAAGGTATTGGCTTGTGCACAAAAAGGACTAAACATTGTTCAGCAAAACCTAGAAGGTGGCTTAGCGCTTTTTGAGGACAACAGTTTTGATACGGTCATTTTGTCTCAAACACTTCAAACCATCCATCAAACAGCAAGAATTTTGAGTGAGATTGCGCGCGTTGGTAATGAGTGTATTGTTTCGTTTCCAAATTTTGGGCATTGGTCTCATCGAGCATCTGTGGCATTGGGCCGCATGCCAGTTTCAAAATCTCTACCGTATCAGTGGTATGACACGCCCAATGTGAGGGTTTTGACTATTGCTGATTTTGAAGCATTGGCGCCAGCCGTTGGTTTGCAACTACTGGATAGAGTTGTTCTTCATGATGGACAAGCCGTTCAATTTTTACCCAATTTAAGAGGCAGTCTTGCAATCTATCGAGCACGTCGGGCCGAGTAAAACAAAAGCATTACTGGTTTGTGTTTTTCTAGGGTTCTCTAGTGGCCTACCTTTATTCATACTTTATAACCTTCTGTCAGCTTGGTTAAAAAGTGAGGGCGTTGATTTAAAAGCAATTGGTTTATTTGCATTGGTTGGAATGCCTTACACATGGAAATTTTTGTGGGCGCCAGCGATGGATCGATTCAATCTGCCATTTTTGGGTCGTCGACGTGGTTGGATGATTGCCACGCAAGTCGCGGTGATGATTGCTGTCGTATTGATGGGGCAATTTAATCCGCGTACAGAAATCTGGACAGTTGTTTTCTTGGCGTCGATTGTTTCTTTTTTGTCTGCCAGTCAAGATGTGGTTGTAGATGCGCATCGACGAGAGTGGCTTACCGAAGAGCAGATGGGTTCTGGCACAGCGCTATTTGTTAATGCCTATAAATTATCTACCTTAGTTCCTGGATCATTGTCTTTAATCTTGTCAGATTTACTGACATGGGATTGGGTCTTTTTGATCACTGGTTTGTTTATGTTGCCAGGAATTTTGACAACATTGTTGGTGGCAGAACCTAAGATGTACGGACCAGCTCCTAAAACTCTCAAAGAGGCTGTGATTGAACCGTTTAATGAGTTTATGCAAAGGCGTGGGTGGCAGCATGCTTTGTTGGTTTTGGCTTTTATATTTTTGTACAAGCTAGGCGATTCCATGGCCACGGCTTTGGCCACCCCTTTTTATATTGAGCTTGGGTTCACAAGAACAGAAATTGGTTTGGTGGCAAAAAATGCAGGTTTGTGGGCAAGTATCTTGGGGGGCATCCTGGGCGCTTATTGGATGCTCAAAACAGGCGTTAATAAAGCTTTATGGCTATTTGGCATCTTGCAAGCTGTTGCAATCATTGGTTTTGCAATTTTGGCGCAAACAGGCGCAGATTTATGGGTCTTAACTTGGGTGATAGGGTTTGAGGCGCTATCGGTTGGTTTGGGTACTGCAGCATTTACTTCGTACATTGCTTTAGAGACAAATCCTAGATTTACTGCAACACAATTCGCATTGTTTACAAGCTTATCTGCTGTGCCAAGAACATTCATTAATGCCTTAACGGGTTACATAGTTGATTTAACGGGCTGGACTAACTTTTTTGTTATATGTTTCATTTTGGCTATTCCAGGTTTGCTCTTGTTGCCTAAAATTGCCCCTTGGAATAAAGAAAAACAATCTGATTTTGAAAAAGTAGCGTAATTAAATGGCATTTAATTTTTTTAAAAATTTAAAAACATATAGTGCAGCCGCGCTTTTTGTTTTTTTGACTGCCTGCGCATCTTCTCCAAAGCATGCGGGGCCGGCTGACGGTGTTAAGGTGGGCGAAGGGTCTAGTTTGAAAAATATGGTGCCCGCTAGCCAGTTGGAGCAGTCTGCAACAAAGCAATACAACAGCATGAAGCAAAAGGCTTCTCAAAAAAATGCACTAGCTCCAGAAAATCACCCTCAAGTAATCCGATTAAGGGCGATTGCTAAAAAAATTCTTCCGCACGCTTATGCGTGGAACCCTGATTCGCAATCGTGGAAGTGGGAAATTAATTTGTTTATCTCTGACGAGGTAAATGCGTTTTGTATGCCAGGTGGAAAAATTGCTTTTTATACCGGCATCTTGGAAAAGTTGAAGTTAAATGATGATGAGGTGGCAACTGTCATGGGTCATGAGATTGCTCACGCCCTAAGAGAGCATGCTCGCGACAGAATTGCTAAAGCACAAATAGGTAACTTAGGCGCAAACGTTTTATCCTCAGCTTTGGGTTTGGGTAATGTGGGTAGTCAAGCTTTAGGTCAAGGCTTACAAATTTTAGGTTTGAGCTTTTCGCGTGCGGATGAAAAGGATGCTGATTTGGTTGGCATGGATATAGCGGCTAGAGCAGGATACGATCCGCGTGCTGGAGTTTCTTTATGGCAAAAGATGGGGCAGTTATCTCAAGATAAAGACAAGCAGCCTGAATGGTTATCTACACATCCATCAGGTGATTCGCGCATCTACGAAATACAGCGAAATATGATGGATGCCTTAGTTTTGTATGCGCGCGCAAAAAACACCACGATTGATCGCTTGCCAAACTACAAGCCTTAACTCATAGATTGTCGTAGTCAACGATGAGTGGTGCGTGGTCAGAAAATTTTTCTGACTTATAGATTTCTACTCTTTTAGCTTTGGCGCCAATATTAGGCGTGGCTATTTGGTAGTCAATGCGCCACCCCACGTTTTTCGCATAGGCCTGACCTCTTTGGCTCCACCATGTGTAGCACTCGTCTTCGGTATGAGGGTGTAGATGCCTGTACACATCTACAAAGCCTACTCGACCGAATAGTTGAGTCATCCAATCGCGTTCTTCTGGAAGGAACCCTGAATTTTTGATGTTGCCTTTCCAGTTCTTAAGATCAATTTCTTTGTGGGCAATATTTATGTCGCCACATAAAATGATTTCAAGGCCTTCATTTTTTAACGCCTCTATATGTGGCATAAACAAATCTAAAAATCTAAATTTAGCCTCTTGTCTTTCTGGCGCGCTAGAGCCCGACGGAAAGTAAGCTGAAATCACAATCAATTTGCCAAATCTAGCTTCAACATAACGACCTTCGGCATCAAACTCGCCACCATCAAAGCCAATTTTTATGCTGTCAGGTGCTTGTTTGGAGTACAACCCAACACCGCTATAACCCTTTTTTTCAGCATATTGAAAAAAACCATGGTAGCCATTTGGCTTTAGTAGTGAGCTATCTAAATCGGCTTCTTGGGCTTTAAGCTCTTGAATACAAAGGATGTCTGGGTTTTGAGTGTGTACCCATTCAAAGAAGCCTTTTTTGGCTGCTGAACGAATACCATTGAGGTTGGCGGTAATGATGCGTAACATCTCGGTTATGACTTCCAATCAAGAAAACTTTAAAAACGAATTTATTAATTTTGCCCTAGATGCCAAAGTATTAGCTTTTGGTGAATTTAAAACAAAGGCAGGACGATTATCCCCATATTTTTTTAATGCTGGTGGCTTTAATGATGGGGCTTTATTAAAAGCACTGGGCGAGTTTTATGCCAAAGCATTGATTAGTTCAGGCATTCAATTTGATATGTTGCTTGGCCCTGCTTATAAGGGCATCACACTTGCGGCAACCACGGCTGTTGCATTAGCTGCTATGGGGCGCCCAGTGCCATTTTGCTTTAACCGTAAAGAGGCTAAAGATCATGGCGAAGGTGGCACTTTGGTTGGGGCGCCATTAAAGGGGCGGGTAGTTATTATTGACGACGTCATTTCCGCTGGCACATCTGTGAGAGAGTCAGTTGACATTATTAGGCAATCTGGCGCGACGCCTGCGGCAGTGCTAATTGCTTTGGATCGAATGGAGCGAGCTGGTACGGCAACCGAAATCGCTGATTCATCAGCAGTTCAAAACGTAGAAAAAGAATTTGGGATGCCGGTTGTTTCGATTGCCAATTTGGCAAGTTTGATGCTTTTTTTAGAATCGAGCAAAGACTCAGCATTGCAACAATATTTGCCAGCCGTTAAAGCCTATCGTGAAAAATATGGTGTTTAAGTAAGCGTTATTCGAGAGTTACTACGCCGTCAAAAACAGTTACTGCTGGACCTGTCATCATCACATCGTTCTGATGGGATGATGCACCATTCCACTCGATAGATAGGTCGCCTCCGCGTGTATGAACAATTACGGGCGAATCTAATACACCTCTAAGAATCCCTGATACGACGGCGGCGCATGCGCCCGTGCCGCAGGCCAAGGTCTCGCCTGAACCTCTTTCAAAAACGCGTAACTTCACTTCGTTTCTGCCTAGGATTTGTAAAAATCCAGCGTTAACTTTTTTAGGAAAGTTTGGGTGTTTTTCAATTTCAGCACCCATGGTGGTAACGGGCGCTCGATCCACATCCTCAACTATCTGTACTGCATGAGGGTTACCCATGGAGACAGCAGTTATCCAAGCTGTTCCCATTGATAGCGGTAGCTCGTAAAGAGTTGATGTCCCTTCTTTTTGAGTATTTAACCCGGCATCAATAAATGGGATGTCAGCAGGTGTCAAAATGGGGGCGCCCATGTTCACTGTGACACGGCCGTCATCTGTTTCTGTGAGGCTGAGTATGGTGTGTGCAACCTCCACTCGGACTGTTTTATTTGTGGTGAGGCCTTTTTCTCTAACAAAGCGCACAAAGCAACGAGATCCGTTGCCGCATTGTTCAACTTCAGAGCCATCAGAGTTAAAAATACGGTAGCGAAACTCCGCGTCAGGTTTGTTTGGTTTTTCAACCAAAAGAATCTGATCTGCCCCAATGCCAAATTGGCGGTGTGCAAGTTTTACCCATTGCTCTTTGGTGACTTTAGATAGATCTTGAGAGATGCCATCTAAAACAATGAAATCATTGCCTGCGCCATGCATCTTAGTAAAACGTAAAGTTAGCTTTGTCATAGGGGTAAATATACAGGCTTGCGCGAAAAAATGAGAATGTTATAGAATTTAGGGTATTCGCCGAGTTAAGACAACTTGCGGGGCGAATTAAAACTATCCGCTAAAGCGTCGCCGCACTTAGTAATACTCGGCACGTGTTGTCGGTTATCTAACTAAGGAGCTAACAATGGCTAACAATTATTTCTTTACTTCAGAGTCAGTATCTGAAGGCCATCCAGATAAAGTATCTGATCAAATCTCTGATGCAATTCTTGATGCTATTTTGGCGCAAGACCCCACTGCTCGAGTTGCTGCTGAAACCCTTTGTAACACTGGTTTAGTTGTGCTTGCGGGCGAAATCACTACAACTGCTAACGTTGACTACATCCACGTGGCGCGTGACACGATTCGTCAAATTGGCTACGACAACACTGAGTACGGCATTGATTACAAGGGCTGTGCAGTTTTGGTGGCGTATGACAAGCAAAGCCCTGACATTGCTCAGGGTGTTGATAAAGCCCATGATGATGGCTTGGATCAAGGCGCAGGTGACCAGGGCTTGATGTTTGGTTATGCGGTTGATGAAACCCCTGAATTGATGCCTTTACCAATCCACTTGTCACATCGTTTGGTTGAGCGCCAAGCTGATTTGCGTCGTGATGGTCGTTTAAATTGGTTGCGTCCTGATGCAAAGTCGCAAGTTACTTTGCGCTATGTTGATGGCAAGCCAGATTCAATCGATACGATTGTTTTATCAACACAACATTCGCCAGATATTTCTTTGGAAAAATTACGTGAAGCGGTCATTGAAGAAATTATCAAACCAGTTTTGCCAAAAGAGCTAATTAAAGGCGAAATTAAATACTTGGTTAACCCAACTGGTCGTTTTGTGATTGGTGGCCCACAAGGTGATTGTGGTCTGACCGGTCGTAAGATCATTGTGGATACATATGGTGGTGCTGCTCCTCACGGCGGTGGTGCTTTCTCTGGCAAAGACCCTTCTAAGGTAGACCGTTCGGCTGCATATGCAGGTCGCTATGTGGCGAAAAATATTGTGGCTGCCGGCTTGGCAAGTAAGTGTTTGGTACAGATTTCTTATGCAATTGGCGTGGCTCAACCAACCTCTGTGATGGTTAGTACCTATGGCACAGGAAAAATCTCTGATGAGAAAATTGCTGAGTTAGTGCGCGCTCACTTTGATTTAAGACCAAAAGGTATCGTGAAGATGTTAAATCTATTGCGCCCAATTTATCGTAAAACAGCCGCATATGGACACTTTGGTCGTGAGGAGCCTGAGTTTACTTGGGAAGCTACAGACAAGGCAGCAGCATTAAAAGCGGCGGCTGGTTTATAATTTTTCAAAACCTCTAAGGAGCGTTGCGAGGTGTTTGGTTGGGCCAAACACCCTAGGCTTAGAGGGAGGCAAATGCCTTTAGCAACGACGCTCGCTAACCTGTGAAGTGATTGGTTGGCGAGCTTTTTTATTTGCTCTCCAAGAACTTCCTAATAGCTTGGAGTGAAGATGAACAAACCTACGGATTTAAATATTCTTAAAGACTGCGCGATTGCTGATATTTCATTGGCAGATTGGGGTCGTAAAGAAATCGCAATTGCCGAAACAGAAATGCCTGGTTTGATGGCAATTCGTGAAGAATTTGCAGCAAGCCAGCCTTTGCGTGGAGCACGCATTACTGGTTCATTGCACATGACCATTCAAACAGCGGTACTAATTGAAACTTTGGAAGCGCTAGGCGCTGAGGTGCGTTGGGCCTCTTGCAACATTTTCTCAACACAAGATCATGCTGCGGCAGCAATTGCTGCAAATGGCACGCCTGTTTTTGCCATTAAAGGTGAAACACTAGAGCAATACTGGGAATATACCCATCGCATTTTTGAGTGGCAAGACGGCGGTTATTCAAACATGATTTTGGATGATGGTGGCGATGCAACAATGTTGCTTCACTTGGGTACAAAAGCTGAAAAAGACCAATCAGTGTTGAATCACCCAACAAGCGAAGAAGAAACAGTATTGTTTGCTTCAATCAAAGCGAAATTGAAGGTGGATCCTACTTGGTACTCAGTACGTCTAGAAAAAGTAAAAGGCGTTACAGAAGAAACAACAACGGGCGTACATCGTTTATATCAAATGCATGCTAAAGGCGAATTAAAGTTCCCAGCGATTAACGTTAATGACTCAGTAACAAAGAGTAAATTTGATAACTTATATGGCTGTCGTGAGTCCTTAGTTGACGGCATTAAGCGCGCAACAGATGTAATGGTGGCTGGCAAGGTAGCTGTTGTTGCTGGGTATGGTGATGTGGGTAAGGGTTCTGCACAGGCATTGCGTGCATTGTCCGCGCAGGTTTGGGTAACAGAAGTAGATCCAATTTGTGCGCTACAAGCCGCTATGGAAGGTTACCGTGTTGTAACAATGGATTACGCAGCAGATAAAGCTGATATTTTTGTGACGGCAACTGGTAACTACCACGTTATTACTCATGACCATATGGCGAAGATGAAAGACCAAGCCATTGTTTGTAACATTGGCCACTTCGATAATGAAATTGATATTGCTGGCATCGAAAAATACAAGTGGGAAGAAATTAAACCGCAAGTTGATCATGTGATTTTCCCTGCAAGCAATGGTCAACCAGAAAAGCGCCTGATTATTTTGGCTAAAGGCCGTTTGGTGAACTTGGGTTGTGGCACAGGCCATCCTTCATATGTAATGAGTTCATCATTTGCGAACCAAACAATTGCTCAAATTGAATTGTGGACGACTGCAGATACAGGTAAGTATCCTGTTGGTGTTTACACGCTACCTAAGCATCTTGATGAAAAGGTGGCGCGTTTGCAGTTGAAGAAGTTGAATGCTCAGTTGACTGAGTTGACTGACCAGCAAGCAACATACATCAATGTTAAGAAAGAAGGCCCTTACAAGCCTGATACATACCGTTACTAATTAGTTAATACTAAAGAAAGAAATCAGATGGAATTGAGTGTTGAGTTTTTCCCGCCAAAGACTGCAGAAGGTGCTGCAAAGTTACGTTCTGTCCGTGAACAGTTGGCGACTGCGCTCAAGCCCACGTTTTTTTCAGTGACGTTTGGTGCTGGCGGCTCCACTCAAGATGGAACGCTGGCAACAGTTAAAGAGATACATGAGGCTGGCCAACAAGCTGCGCCTCATCTATCTTGCGTTGGTAGTTCGAAAGAAAAAATTAGAGAGTTGCTAGCGCAATATAAAGCGCTTGGTATTAACCGCATAGTTGCTTTGCGCGGCGACTTGCCTTCTGGCATGGGGCAGTATGGCGAATTTCACCATGCTGATGAGCTGGTTTCATTTATTCGTAGTGAAACAGATAGCCATTTTCATATTGAGGTCGCAGCTTATCCAGAGATGCATCCCCAAGCAAAGTCAATGACTGATGATGTTTTGAGGTTTGCCAACAAAATGAAAGCTGGCGCAGACTCTGCAATTACCCAGTATTTTTTTAATAGTGACGCCTATTTTAGGTTTGTTGATGAGGCAGCTAAGCTAGGGGTTGATCAGCCGATTGTTCCTGGCATCATGCCAATTACAAATAGTACTCAGTTACTACGTTTTTCTGATGCATGCGGGGCAGAAGTGCCGCGCTGGATTCGTTTGCGCTTACAGGCATTTGGCGATGATACGGCTTCAATTAAAGCATTTGGTTTGGATGTTGTGAGTGATTTGTGTGATCAGTTAAGCGTTGCCGGAGCACCAGGCTTACATTTTTATAGCCTCAATCAGGCTGACACAACATTAAATATTGCTAAAAACTTAAATTTAATTTAATGCTAGGCGCTGATTATTAAATCTAGTGCCTGGTCGTGTTCTTGAGGATGCCAATCGCTCTCGGGGACTTTTTGAGTGTTGTAAGCTACGCCAACTGATTGAAAGTTATGTTGCTTATTTTTATATAGCGCAAGCGTTCGATCGTAGTACCCACCACCATAGCCAATGCGCCATAGTTGTTTATTTTGATCAGACCAGCCAAGGCATGGGGCAATAATGATGTCTGGTTGGACATGATTAGATTCAGAGCGCAATATCGTGACTGGGAAAC
>OGVN01000027.1_pt1 | contig 17617 bp, 17 predicted proteins | sample 1575751 | NCBI WGS metagenome assembly OGVN01 (sample SAMN07581530, study PRJEB24739) | freshwater metagenome | place: Singapore | collected 2015-01 | reverse complement strand
GTTTCCCAGTCACGATAGCGGATGCGAGAAAGCTTCCAATAGTTATATCATGTCGCTGCTGGTGGTGATGGTAGGATTGCCTTTACCCATCATCAATTTATTGGCTACTTTGTTTTTTTTTATTGCCAACAGGAAGTCGACTTATTTCGTGCGCTGGCATTGCACCCAGGCCTTGTTGTCGCAGTTCAGTTTATTTTGTTTGAACAGTGTGGGGTTTTGGTGGACTGTCACCATTCTGCTGCGCAGGGGCGAAGGCATTTCCAATGCGTATGTGGCCTATCTGGTACTTGTAGTTTTGTTCAATGTTGCAGAATTCATCATGACCATCCGAGCTGCCATTCGCACCCGCAAAGGCGTGCATGTCAGCTGGTGGTTTTACGGACCCTTAACTGATACCATTTGCAAACCGTAATATGAAAAAGATTTTATTTCAGGGATTGGTTTTGTTGCTGGTGCTTGCCGGTGGAATTTATTTGTTGACCAGGGTGGATTGGATTGGATTGTTGAGGATTGACAAGGCAACGGAAAAACTGGAGCAGCAATTGGGTGATTTAATCTGGAGCCAGCAGGGCATGGATGAATTGCCCGGGGATTCCAATTATAAACGCGTGGATGGCATTATCCGCAGGCTTTGTGCAGCGAATGGAATTGATGTAAAACGCGTGAAGTTGCACATTGTAGAGAATGGGGAGGTCAATGCCTTTGCGTTACCTGATTACCACATGGTGGTGTACAGTGGGTTGCTGAAGGCCGTGAAGAATGATGGCGAGCTTGCAGGCGTATTGGGACATGAATTGGCGCACATGGAGTTATCGCATGTGATGAAGAAGTTAGGCAAGGAGGTTGGACTCAGTGTGTTGATTTCGATCACTACTGGTGAGCTCGGAGGAGATGCGATAAAGGAGGTGATTGGGATGTTGTCCTCCTCAGCTTATGACCGGAAGTTGGAGAAGGATGCTGATGTGCAGGCTGTGAAGTATTTGAGGAAGGCAGGTTTTGACCGAAATGATTTTGCCAATATCCCGTACCCATTCTTTTTCTTCGCCTGTGAGCTTGCCATCCCAATAGACTTTGTAGGTGTTGCCTTCAGGATCTAGGCTATAGAGTTCGTTACGCCACCAGCCACAAAAGATAGCCCGTTGGGTTCTAGCCCGTTTAGCGGTGACATACATATCGTGAAACATATTGAAGCCACGGGCCGTGGACTCAAAGATGTACAAGCGATTCGGGTTGGTCTGAGCAAGGGAAGCCAGCAAGGAGGCTAGACCTTCTTCGTCGCCCCATGAGCTGGTTTCAGTGCCATGTAGGAAGGTAATGGCTTTACCATTTGGCAAAGTTACCTCGTAGGCACCAATATGCTGCGTGATACCACCCGCTTCACCCGCCACTACATTCGCGTTACGGATATAGTCGAGCAAAGAAGTTTTACCGTGGTCAACGTGACCCATTATCGTAACAATCGGAGGACGTTCCTGTAAATCTGCTTCATCATCTACTTCGTCATCTCCCTCTAATTCATCAACGTCTTCCAGACCAATAAATTCAACTTCAAAACCAAACTCACTGGCTACCAGTTCAATTACTTCAGCATCTAAACGCTGATTAATAGAAACCATGATGCCCAGGTTCATACACTTACCAATAACATCGGCAAAACTTACATCCATCAGGTTAGCCAATTCACTAACTGTTACAAATTCAGTAACCTGTAGTTTGTTGTCATCCGCCATTTCTTCGCCCATGGATTCAGCAGCTTCATCACGCTTGGCTCTGCGGTATTTCGCTTTTAAGCTCTTACCTCTGCCACCCGTTCCGGCAAGCTTGGCCTGGGTTTCTCTGATTTTTTCCTGAATGGCTTTCTGATCTATTTCTTTTTCTTCTGTTCTTGGTGCATTTCTATCGTTTCTTCTGTTTCCGCCACCCTGGCCACCACGATTGAATCCACCCTGTCCTTGTCCACCTCTGTTGAAACCACCTCCGCTATTTGCGTTGTTATTTCTGGCAGGAACAATCGGGCGATTCGGACCGGTCAATGGTCTTCCTTCTGCTTCAATGAGCGAGCACGTGCCATCAGAAACAGCCGATGCGATTTTGATGGACTTGGGCATCAGCTCGCCTCAGATCGACGATCCAGATCGTGGATTTTCATTTCGTCAAGACGGTCCTTTGGATATGAGGATGGATACAACTCGCGGTCAGAGTGCGGCGGAGTGGTTGGCAACAGCAGAACAAAAAGAAATAGCGAGGGTCATTAAGGACTATGGGGAAGAACGGTTTGCTGTACAGATTGCAAAGGCGATTGTTACTCGCAGAGAGCAAGGCGAGTCACTCACTAGGACAAGAGAACTCGCGTCGCTCGTGGCTAGTGTCGTCCGCACCCGCGAGGCGGGCCAAGATCCGGCCACGCGCACCTTTCAGGCTATACGGATTTATATCAACCAAGAGCTTGCCGACTTGGAGGGTGGGTTGAACGCAGCATTTAACTGCTTGAAACCTGGCGGCTTATTAGCCGTCACTAGCTTTCATTCTTTGGAAGATCGAATTGTTAAGCAATTCATGCAAGGCTTGGCGCAGGTTTCTGTGCCAAGAGGTTTGCCGTTGACTGAAAACCAAATGCCAAAACCATTTGCTGAGCTATTGGGTCGTATTAAACCGAGTGAACAAGAGGTTCAAGAAAATCCACGCGCACGTTCTGCAATTTTGAGAGTGATGCGCAAAATTAAAAATAAAACTGTGGGAGCTTTGGTATGAACCGCTCCACGATCATTTTGTTAGTCATTTTGATGCTGTGCGCACTGTCTTTGGTGGCGGCACAACAAAAGACCAGGTCTTTGTATGTTGCCTTGGAGCGCGCTCAAACAGAAGAGCGTCGCTTAAATCAAGATTGGTTACGTCTTGAATATGAGCAACGTAATTTATCTAAGGCAGCTAGGATTACCGATATTGCGCGCAAGCAATTGCACATGCAATTAATTAATCCTGGTCGTACGCAATATGTGGTGGTGGATTAATGGCACAAATTTCATTTTCATCCACGCCTAATTTAGTTTTGCGCCTACCTATGTGGCGTTCAAGATTAGTTTTATTTTTAATCTTTGTTGGTTTTACGGCTTTGGTTGTTAGAGCAATCTGGGTTCAAGGTTTTGGCAATTCTTTTTATGAAGAAAAAGGTAATAAGGCCACATTACGTTCTATCGAGATGCCTGCTAGCCGAGGAAAAATTTTGGACCGTAATGGTGAGGTGTTAGCAACAAGTTTGCTCGCCAAAGCCATCATCGCATTCCCAGAAGCTGTTCCTGAAGATTTGCCAAAAGAAAAACTGACTCAATTAGCTAAATTGCTTGAAATCGGAGAAGGCGAATTAAAGAAAAAATTATCGTCAGATCGCACCCAAATATTTTTGAAGCGCCAGGTTGATCTGGATGTAGCAAAACAAATCAAAGAGTTGGGTATACCTGGTATTGCACAAAACAACGAGTACAAACGTCTTTATCCTGAAGGTGAGGCGATGGCGCATATCGTTGGCTTCACGAACGTTGAAGATCGTGGTCAAGAAGGCATGGAGTTAGCCAAAGAAAAAGAACTGGCTGGTCAGCCAGGGCGCCGTCGCGTGATTCAAGATCGCCTTGGCCGATATGTAGAAGGTTTGGGAATTATTCATCCGCCTCGAGACGGAGCAGATTTACAGTTATCGATTGATAGCAAAGTACAGTTCTTGGCGTTTAATGAGTTAAAGGCAATCGCAGAGAAGCATCGTGCTAAAGCTGCGGGTGCGGTAGTTTTGGATGTGCAAACGGGTGAAATCTTGGCGTTAGCTAATTGGCCAACATACAACCCTAACTCTAGAACTCATTTGAGTGGTGAGCAATTAAGAAATCGAGTGCTTACTGATACCTTTGAGCCAGGTTCAACCATGAAACCATTTTCAATTGCTTTGGCTTTAGAAAAAGGGATTGTTCAACCGAATACTTCCATGGCTATTGGTAAATCAATTGTGATTGGTAAAAAAGCTATTACTGACACTCATCCCTATGGTGTTTTAACAGTCTCTGAAGTTATTCAAAAATCTAGCAATATTGGTACTGCAAAAATTGCGATGCAACTTCAGCCGCAAGAGATGTGGGAAATGTTTCAGGCAGTTGGTTTGGGTCAAGCGCCAACAATTGGTTTCCCGGGCGCGGTAGCTGGTCGTTTACGTCCTTATAAAAATTGGGTACCAATTGATCAAGCGACCATGTCTTACGGCTATGGTTTGTCTGCATCTTTATTCCAGATGGCGCGTGCCTACAGTATTTTTGCTCGTGATGGTGAGTTAGTCCCAACGACTATCTACAAGACCAATGCAACTCCTAAGGGAACTCAAGTTATTTCTGCCAAGACAGCAATACAAATGCGCGAAATGCTTGAGTTGGTAACTCAAACAGGTGGTACAGCAACAACTGCACAGACTCTGGGTTACAGAGTCGGTGGTAAGACGGGTACTGCTCATAAGGTTGAGGGCAAGGGTTACGCAGGTAATAAATACCGTGGTTTCTTTGTGGGTATGGCTCCAATGAGTGCGCCGCGTATTGTTGTTGCGGTGATGGTTGATGAGCCAAGTGCTGGTGGATATTACGGTGGTGTAGTAGCTGCACCAGCATTTGCAAACATTGTTGCTGGCACTTTAAGAAGTATGAATGTTCTACCTGATGCTGCGGTTAAGCAGATGGTTGATAAAGATTTACAAGGTTTGTCATCCGGGGCAAGCCAAAAGGTGTCATTTAGTCGATGAACGCTATGTTGCCTACTCATTCACTTCCACTTGATATGCTGCTAGCGCAGCATGTAAGTGCTAGCGCGCAATTAACAAGTGATACACGCATGTTGAAAGCGGGTGATGTGATGTTGGCTTATCCGGTGGGTAATGCTCATCAAATCAGTGATAGCAGACTATATATTTCTAAAGCGCTGAATTTAGGGGCTGCTTTGGTCTTGTATGAGCCAAGTGGGTTGACTGGGGAGTTGGTAGAAGTTTGCAAAGATCCTCGCTGTGTACCGGTAGCAGATTTAGTAAAAAAAGCTGGTGGGATTGCGGCTAACTGGTATCAAAATCCAAGTAGTCAAATGAGGGTGATTGGTATCACCGGAACTAATGGGAAAACAACAGTTAGTCAGTGGGTTGCGAATGCATTACATGAAGCTAACCAACCATCGGCAGTAGTAGGAACTTTGGGCGCTGGTTTATTAAATCAAATCAAACCTACAGGATTTACTACGCCTGATGCTGCGCGTTTGCAGTCTTTATTGAATGACATCAAAGATCAAGGTGCTGCGAGTGTGGCGATGGAAGTTTCATCACATGCTTTGGACCAGGGGCGCATTAATGGTGTTGAATTTGACACTGTGGTCATAACAAATCTCAGTCAAGATCATTTGGATTACCACGGCACCATGTCTGAATATGCTGCTGCAAAGAAAAAAATAATTAATTTACCTGGCGTTAAACATATAGTTATCAATGCAGATGATGCGTTTGGTCAAGAGTGTCTAAAAGACTTAGCTGATAGGGTTGCTAATACGAGCATCACTGTTTGGGCTTATGCAACGCAGGCGGAAAAGCTATTAGCTTTGCCATGCTTTACAAATAAAAATTACAAAAAAGTGTTGGCCAGTGATATTCATTTAATGAATCAAGGCATGACTTTTAATTTGAATGTATCTGGCGAAGATTTAGGTTTGGTTCAAACGAACTTTGTTGGTACGTTTAATGTGAGTAATGCCTTGGCTGTTTTTGCTTGTGTTGTAGCTGGCGGTAAATCACATGAGCAAGCTAAGGAAATCATTACTCAGTTAAAGCCAGTAAAAGGTCGTATGGAATTGGTGAGTCAATCTTCATCCGTTCCAATGGCAATTGTTGATTTTGCGCATACACCAGATGCTTTGGAACAAGTTCTTAAAACACTCCGAGTGATAGCTGGTGAGCGCAAGGGTCAGTTATGGTGTGTATTTGGTTGCGGTGGCGATCGTGATGTAAGTAAGCGTCCGATGATGGGGCGTATTGCTGAACGGTATGCAGATCAAGTAATGATCACAAGCGATAACCCACGTAGCGAAAACCCAGAACAAATCATTGCAGAAATCTTGAGTGGTTTTGAAAGCCCTGATCGTGTGCAAGTTAATCCTGATCGTGCCACAGCAATTTTGCAAACTATTCGTCAGGCTAAACCAGAAGATGTTGTTTTGGTGGCGGGTAAGGGGCACGAAGAAACTCAGGAAATTGCAGGAAAGAAACATCCCTTCTCAGATCAGATGCATCTGCAGTTGGCAATGGGAGGATTGGCGATATGAGCCAATGGATGACGCTTTCCCAACTTAAAGAGTATTTGCCGCAGGCGCAGTGGGTGAATGGTGCTGCAAGTCAACAAGAGGTCAAGCGATTTATCAGTGATAGTCGTCAAGTGACGGTTGGCGATATTTTCATTGCTATCCGTGGTGAAAAGTTTGATGCACATGACTTTTTGGAAGAGGTTAAAGCCAAGGGCGCAATTGCTTGCATCGTCAGTTCTGCAGAAAAACTGCCTAAGGACCTATTGGGAATTTTGGTAAAAGATACCCAGCAAGCGTTGCAACAACTTGCCACATGCTGGAAAAAGACTTGTGATCAACAACAGCTCAAGCATTCTGTGGTGGTCACTGGTAGTAACGGAAAAACTACCGTTAAGGGCATGATTCAGAGCATATTTAATGCTTCAGTTGGTGATGAAAAGGCTTTAGCGACTCAAGGTAACTTTAATAATGAAATTGGATTGCCACTGACATTATTACGCTTGAACCTACATCATCAATTGGCAGTCATTGAATTAGGCATGAATCACCCTGGTGAAACTGCGCTTTTATCAAATATTGCTCAAGCAAATATTGCATTAATTAATAACGCTCAGCGTGAGCATCAAGAATTTATGGCAACTGTTGAAGCAGTTGCCAAAGAGCATGGCTTTGCCATAGAGGCTTTACCAATTAATGGCATAGCAGTATTCCCTGCTGACTCTGAGTACACCAATTATTGGAAAAAAGTTGCCGGTAACAGAACTGCGATTGATTTTGCATTTAATGAACCAGCCACAATCAATGGTGAGTGGTTAGACGCAAGCACTAATCAGTTAAAAATTAATACACCTCAAGGCTCTATCAATGTGAGCTTGAGGATTTTGGGTGAGCACAATGCACGTAACGCCGTAGCAGCGACTGCGGTAGCAATTGCTGCAGGTATTCCTTTGGCGACTATTCAACTTGGATTGGAAAAGTTTGAGCCAGTGACTGGTCGCATGCAAAAGCATCAAATTAATTCACAAACAACTGTGATTGACGATAGCTATAACGCCAATCCTGATTCGGTTCGCGCCGCAGTCGACGTTTTATCAACTATCAATATGCCTGCATGGTTAGTGTTGGGCGATATGGGTGAAGTTGGTGAGCAAGGCCCAGAATTTCATCGTGAAGTGGGTAGCTATGCCGGAGAAAAAGGGATACAAAAATTGTTTGCCACTGGCGAGTTAAGTAAAGAGGCAGTAACTGCTTATACAAATACACCTAATGTAAGAGGAACTGCTCATCATTTTTCTGATGTTCAAGACCTTTGTGCTGAGCTTAAAAAATCACTAATTGCCAGAAAAAATAATGAAGAGACCACGATTCTTGTAAAAGGATCTCGTTTTATGCGTATGGAAAGAGTTGTTAAAGCTCTTGCTGAGGAGATTCACTGATGTTGTTATGGTTAGCTCAACTCTTGCAAGATGACTTAAGTTTCTTACGTGTCATTAATTACATTACTTTTAGAGCGGTAATGGCTACTTTAACAGCGGGCTTAATCGGTCTGTTCTTTGGGCCTTGGGTCATTCGTCGCTTAACAGCAATGAAAGTTGGTCAGGCTGTGCGTACTGATGGACCGCAGACGCACTTAGTTAAAACTGGTACGCCTACTATGGGTGGTGTTTTGATTTTGATTGGTATTGCGATATCAACATTGTTGTGGGCTGACCTATCTAATCGTTTTATTTGGATTGTTCTAATTGTTACCTTAGGTTTTGGTGCTGTTGGTTGGGTTGATGACTATCGTAAGGTTGTCTACAGAGACCCTAAGGGTATGTCATCTCGAGAGAAATATTTTTGGCAATCTTTAATTGGATTATTTGCAGCCGTTTATTTAGCTTTCTCAGTTTCAGAAGTAAATAACTTAAAAGTTTTAGAACTTTTCTTGAATTGGGTGCAAAGCGGCTTCTCAATTAACTTGCCGGCTAAGTCAAATTTATATGTGCCTTTCTTCAAAGAAGTTAGTTATCCATTAGGTGTGCTTGGCTTCATTGTGTTGACATATTTAGTGATTGTTGGCAGCTCAAACGCTGTCAACTTAACAGATGGCTTGGATGGTTTGGTGATCATGCCTGTGATTTTGGTGGGTGCGGCATTAGGTGTCTTTGCATATGTGATGGGTAATGCAATCTACACAAAATACCTTTTATTCCCATACATTCCGGGCGCTGGTGAATTAATGATTTTCTGCGGAGCCATGAGTGGCGCTGGCTTAGCGTTTTTGTGGTTTAACACTCATCCAGCTCAAGTGTTCATGGGAGATGTGGGCGCATTAGCGTTGGGTGGCGCATTAGGCACAGTTGCTGTGATTGTTCGTCAAGAGATTGTCCTCTTTGTGATGGGTGGAATTTTTGTTGCTGAAACCGTATCAGTCATGTTGCAAGTGGCTTGGTTCAAGTTCACAAAAAAAATGTATGGCGAAGGTCGTCGAATTTTCAAGATGGCTCCTTTACATCATCACTTTGAATTAAGTGGCTGGAAAGAAACACAAGTGGTTGTGAGGTTTTGGATCATCACAATTTTGTTGGTTTTGATTGGTTTATCTAGCTTGAAGTTGCGATAGGAAAAAGAGTGATTCAGTTACAACATCCATTTGGCAAAGAGCGTACTCAGAACTTGAGTATCTTGGTGCTTGGCTTGGGAGAGTCAGGTGCTGCCATGGCTCGTTGGTGTGTCACTCAGGGTGCAACCGTATCTGTCGCTGACACTCGATCTGAGAATCAGTTATCTGAGAATGCTAAAAAATATCAGCAACAAGTGAAAGACCTTGGTGTTAAGAGTATTCATCTAGGTAGTTTGTCATCGGATTTGCTTAGCGGGATTGATTTAATTGCCATCAGCCCAGGTTTATCACCTTTACAAGAGCCAGTTCAATCATTTTTGGTAAACGCCTCCGAAAAAGAAATACCAGTTTGGAGTGAGATTGAGTTTTTTGCTCAAGCCTTAAAAGCATTAAGAGATGAGCAAAATTACTCTGCAAAAGTTATTGCAATTACAGGTACGAATGGAAAGACAACAACGACTGTTCTGACGGGGTTATTGTGCGAGCGTGCTGGCATGAGTGTTGCTGTTGCTGGAAATATTAGTCCTGCAGCTCTTGATAAGTTATTGGATATTGAAGAATTACCTAGCATCTGGGTCTTGGAGTTATCTAGCTTCCAGCTAGAACATACGTATAGCCTAAATGCTGATGCTGCGACTGTATTGAATGTCACACAAGATCATCTTGATTGGCATGGTGATATGAAGCAATACATTGCAGCCAAAGCAAGAATTTTTGGCGAAAACACAGTTGCAGTATTAAACCGTGATGATGAGGCTGTTGCTGGGATGACTAAGAACCTAAAGTCTCAGCGAGTCATTACTTTTGGAGTTGATGCTCCGATTGAAGAAGATGCTTTTGGTATTTTGCACGACACTGCTGCTGGTGGTATTGATTGGTTGGTTTGGGCGGAGCCTGATTTTGAAGCACTTGAACTTAAAACTAAACGTCGTCGCAAGAAAACAGAATTTGATGATGAGCCTTTGCGTTTAAAACGACTTATGCCTGCTGATGCCCTTCGAATCAAGGGACGTCATAACGCTAGCAATGCCTTGGCTGCTGTTGCCATGGCTAGTTCAATTGGGTTGCCAATGAGCCCACTATTACATGGTTTGCGTGAGTATGAAGGTGAAGCACACCGAGTGCAAAGCGTATCGATTATTGATGGTGTTGAGTATATCGACGATAGTAAGGGTACCAATGTTGGTGCCACATTGGCAGCGTTGAATGGCTTAGGTAATCAAAGTCAACGTGCCAGAATTATTTTGATAGCAGGTGGTGAGGGTAAGGGTCAGGACTTTTCGCCACTTTCTGATGCTGTTGCTTGTCATGCTAAGGCAGTTATTTTGATTGGAAGAGATGCTCCACTTATCAAAGAGGCATTAGCAAATACCGAAGTGCCATTGATGGATGCTAGCAGTTTAGAAGTGGCAGTTCAGGAAGCAACTAAGTTGGCTGTATCTGGCGATTTAGTTTTGTTATCCCCAGCTTGTGCAAGCTTTGACATGTTTAAGGATTATGCGCATCGTGCACAAGTTTTTGTTGATGCAATTAATGAGTTGGCAACTTTAAATGGACAGGTGAGCGCATGATTCAAATGTTCAAGCGATTTAGCTTAAGTAGCATTAGTGGTGTTAAGGGTGGCATCAAAGAAAGTTTTGAAGATTTTCGTTTGGGTCTTCGTGATGCAACAACAGTTGTACGCCCAACTCGCTCACGCATGATGGAATACGACCAGCCTTTGCTTTGGGCGGTTTTATTGCTAGTAACGCTTGGTTTGGTGATGGTGTACTCAGCTTCGATTGCATTACCAGATGGGCCAAAGTACGCAAAGTACAGCAGCAGTCACTTTTTGATACGTCATGCATTGTCGATAGTAATGGCATTTTGTATTGGTATTTTTGCATTCAAGGTGCCGTTAAAAGTATGGGATCGCTTGGCTCCAGCCATGTTTGTTCTTGCATTTGTCTTGCTCATGTTTGTTTTGATTCCGGGTGTTGGTAAGGGCGTGAATGGTGCACGTCGTTGGATCCCGCTAGGTATTACCAATTTCCAACCATCAGAGCTCATGAAGCTGTCTGTTGTGTTGTTTACTGCCTGGTACACAGTGCAAAGACAAGATTATTTGCATCACCTATTAAAAGGTTTGGCTCCGATGGGTGCTGCTGTGATTGCAGTTGGTGTTTTATTGCTATTGCAACCAGATATGGGCGCATTTATGGTGATTGCTGTAATTGCCATGGGGCTTTTGTTCTTAGGCGGTATTAGTGGGAAGCTGTTCGGTGCATTGATTGGTTTGGCAATAGGTAGTTTTGCAACCATCATCATCTTTTCACCATTCCGTAGAGAGAGAATTTTTGCTTATCTAGATCCTTGGAATGAATCATTTGCTGCAGGAAAAGCTTATCAATTAACTCATTCGTTAATGGCATTTGGTCGAGGCGAATGGTTTGGTGTTGGCTTGGGTGGTAGTGTGGAAAAACTTCACTATCTACCTGAAGCACATACAGACTTTATTTTGGCAGTAATTGGTGAGGAATTAGGGTTTGTTGGCGTCACAGTAGTGATTGCAATTTTCTACTGGATTGTTCGAAGAGCCTTTTTGATAGGCAGAACAGCGCTGCAATTAGATCGAAGTTTTGCAGGATTAGTTGCAAAAGGAATTGCTATCTGGATTGGCTGGCAAGCATTTATCAATATGGGTGTGAACTTAGGTTTATTGCCTACAAAAGGTTTGACTTTGCCATTTGTTAGTTTTGGTGGTTCAGGCTTGATGATGAATGCTGTAGCGATTGCGATACTTTTGAAGATCGACTACGAGAACAGAATCTTGATGCGAGGTGGCAAGTTATGACCATTGCGCACAGTCCAACTCTATTGGTAATGGCTGGTGGTACAGGGGGGCATATTTTCCCTGGCTTAGCTGTTGCTGAGTATTTGCGTGAGCAAGGTTGGAACGTGTCTTGGTTAGGTAACCCTCATGGTATGGAATATCGCTTGGTGCCACCTAAAGGATTTAATTTTGAGGGCATACAGTTTGGCGGATTAAGAGGTAAAGGCCTCAAAACTATTGCACTACTGCCATTTAACCTATTGCGTGCATTTTGGCAAAGTATTCAGGTTTTGCGTCGTGTGCAACCGGATGTGGTGTTAGGTATGGGTGGTTATGTAACCTTTCCTGGCGGCATGATGACTGCTTTACTAGGTAAGCCTTTGGTTTTGCATGAGCAAAATTCAATTGCTGGTTTGGCTAATAAGGTCTTGGCAAAAGTAGCTGATAAAACCTTATGTGCTTTTCCTAAAGCATTGCCAGGTGCTGCATGGGTGGGCAATCCGCTACGTGCTGGCATGAGTCAAATTGTTTCACCTGCCAATAGATATAGCGCTAGAGAGGGTCGCTTAAATATTCTTGTGGTGGGCGGAAGTTTAGGTGCTGCAGCGCTAAATGATGTTGTGCCACAAGCATTAGCAAAAATTCCAGCTGAATCCAGACCTGTGGTGATTCATCAAGCTGGCGAAAAGCACGTTGAAGCATTACGCCACAAGTATTCTGATTTAAATGTTCAGGCAAGTGTTCAGCCATTCATTGATGACATGGTATCTGCATACGCAGATGCTGATTTGGTTATTTGCAGATCTGGTGCGATGACTGTTGCTGAATTGTCAGCTGTAGGTGTTGCGTCATATCTAGTGCCATTTCCTTTTGCAGTGGATGATCATCAAACGGCTAATGCAAGATTTTTATCTGATGCTGGGGCTGCTGTATTGATGCCGCAATCTCAATTAACGGCAGATGTGTTGGCAAATTATTTGCAAACAGTCACGCGTTCAAATTTACAGGAAATGGCAGAAGCAGCTTTACGTCAGGCAAAACCTCATGCAACGCAAGACGTTGCTGAGGTATGCAAACAGTTAACTAAAAAGGTTGCCAGCTAATGAAACATATTCTTCATCAAATTCATTTTGTCGGCATCGGCGGCGCTGGTATGAGTGGTATTGCTGAGGTTCTATTAAATCTTGGATACAAAGTTAGTGGGTCTGATATTGCAGAGAGTTCAACCACAAAACGGTTACGTGAGTGTGGCGCAGAAATTCATATTGGTCATGATGCAAAAAATGTTGCTAGTGCCGAAGCTGTTGTTATTTCCACTGCGGTAACGGGAGATAACCCAGAAGTTTTAGCAGCACGTGCTGCGCGTATTCCAATTGTGCCAAGAGCAGTGATGCTTGGTGAGTTGATGCGTTTAAAACAAGGTATTGCCATTGCTGGTACACATGGAAAAACCACCACTACAAGTTTGCTCGCATCGGTGTTGGCAGAAGGTGGTTTGGATCCTACATTTGTGATTGGTGGCAAATTAAATTCAGCAGGCGCCAATGCACGTTTAGGTACTGGTGATTTTATTGTTGCTGAGGCTGATGAGTCTGACGCTTCATTTTTAAACCTATTACCAGTGATTGAGGTCATCACTAATATCGATGCTGATCACATGGATACATATCAGCACGATATGTCTAAGCTAAAGCAAGCATTTGTGCAATTTACTCAGCGTATGCCGTTTTATGGTGTGGCTGTGCTGTGTGTTGATGATCAAAATGTGCGAGATATCTTGCCGTTTGTTTCGCAACCAATGCTTCGTTATGGGCTATCTGAAGATGCAGATGTAAGGGCTATTGATGTGCAGGCAGATGGTTCTCAAATGCATTTTGTGGCCTTGCGCCACACTGTTCGTCGTCATGGTGAAAAACCAGGGGCATTAAAAGTAACACTGAACTTACCTGGTTTGCATAATGTGCGCAATGCTTTAGCAGCAATTGCAATTGCAACTGAGTTGGGTGTCTCTGATGATGCAATCGTTAAGGCGCTTAAAGAATTCCGTGGAGTTGGCCGGCGCTTCCAAAAATATGGTGAAGTAGCTTTACCGCAAGGTGGTACATGCACGGTGATTGATGATTATGGCCATCATCCTGTTGAAATGGCTGCAACATTGGCTGCCACTAGAGGTGCATTCCCAGGGCGTCGTCTATTGTTAGCTTTCCAGCCACATCGTTTTACAAGAACAAGGGATTGTTTTGGTGATTTTGTAAAAGTTCTTCAAGGTGTAGATGCCTTGGCGTTAACAGAGGTATATCCAGCTGGTGAAGCTCGCATCCCTGGGGCTGATGGGGAGAGTTTGATTAAAGCGCTTTCAAAGGCTAATGACACAAATCGTTTATTAGATGTGAAGGCTACCCAATTCACTAAAGACGTCAATGATTTGCCAAATTTAGTTTTGAGTATGGCTCGTGATGGTGACGTTGTGATCACCATGGGAGCGGGCTCGATTTCAGCAGTGCCAGGTAAATTAGCAGGAGGTGCGCATGCCTAATGCAATGAAACCATGGAACGAACAAGTTCAACAAGACTTAGCTCAAGTAGATGTGGCAGGTTTGGGTAAGGTTGGCGTACTGCTTGGCGGTAAGTCAGGTGAGCGAGAAATTTCCTTGATGTCAGGCAAGGGAGTTCTTGAAGCTCTTTTATCTAAAGGAGTTAATGCCCAAGCCTTTGATCCAGCGGAACAATCTATTTCTGAGTTAGCTAAGCAACAATTTGATCGAGTGTTTATTGCTCTTCATGGTCGCTACGGTGAAGATGGAACTATGCAGGGTCTATTGGAGCAGATGAAATTGCCATATACAGGCAGCGGTGTATTGGCCTCTGCGTTGGCAATTGATAAGCAAGCAACCAAGCGCTTGTGGTCGAGTTTCAATTTGGCAACGCCAAAATTTTCTATGCTAAATGCAAAGAGTGATTGGAATCAGGTCGCAAAAGATTTGGGTATGCCAATCATTGTGAAACCAGCAAGAGAAGGATCGTCACTTGGTTTGAGTAAGGTAACTAATGTGGCAGATTTGCCAGCAGCATATGAAATGGCAGCTAAGCTAGACAGAGATGTGATGGCTGAGCAATGCATCATTGGTGAAGAGCTAACTTGCCCAATAGTAGGTGATGGTGCTAATGCGCAGCCATTGCCAGTAATCAGAATTGTTGCTCCAGACTCTAATTACGATTATCACAATAAATATTTCTCTGATGACACAAGATATCTTTGCCCAACTGGCTTAGATGTCTCTGTAGAGAAAAAGGTGCAAGACTTGGCATTAAGTGCTTATCGTGCATTGGGTTGCAAAGGGTGGGGTCGTGCAGATGTGATGATTGATAACCAAACCGGCCAACCTTATTTGTTAGAAATGAATACGGCGCCTGGTATGACTGGTCATTCATTGGTGCCAATGGCTGCAAGAGCTGCAGGTGTTGAGTACGCTGACTTAGTCTTGTGGTTATTAAGCAAGGCAGGTGTGAATTCATGAAATTCTTACGCGCAGCCTTCTCTTTGATTGCTTCTATGTCGGCCACAGTGTTTGGTCCGATTTGGAGTCATCCAAGAACATTGCGCGCCATTTCAAACGTTTTATTGTTGATTGCACTTTTATCAACATGTGCTTGGTTACTTTTCTGGTTGGGACAAAAACCAGTGTTCACCTTGAATCATCTAACTGTTGAATCTTTAGATGGGCGTGAACTAAAGCACGTGAACTTACCAACCATCAAAGCAAGAGCTATTGATCAAGTGCGCGGTAACTTTTTCACGATTCGTTTAGATCAGGCTCGTCAAGCGTTTGAAAGTATGCCTTGGGTAAGAAGGGCGAGTGTGCGTCGTGAGTGGCCAAATGGAATTGTGGTGGCTATCGAAGAGCATCAGCCATTAGCAGTTTGGGGTGGTAGTGATACGCCCAAGTTAATGAATACCTATGGCGAGGTGTTTGTTGCCAATATGGCTGAAGCAGAAGATGGCGCCTCATTGCTCAAATTTAGTGGTCCTGAAGGAAGCAATCAGGAAGTATTTGAAAAAGTACAAAAAATTAATGCTTGGTTTGAGCCATGGAACGTGAAGGTACAAGGACTTGATTTGTCATCACGCTATGCATGGAAAGTGAAGTTGAGCAATGGATTGTTGATTGAGTTGGGTCGTGAATTAGATGAGCGCGATTCAAAGCAAATTCAGTTAAGTGTTGAACGTTTATTAAAAAGTTGGCCACAAGTAGAAGAAAAGTGGGGGCAGCGTATTGACTCAATAGATCTTCGTTACGCCAATGGCTATGCAATACATATAGGAAAAAAACTGTGAGCGTGATTAGTAAAGACACCAAAGATTTAATTGTTGGCTTGGATATTGGCACATCCAAAGTGGTTGCTTTGGTTGCTGAGTTAAATCCTGATGGTCAATTTAATGTTGTAGGCCTTGGTCAAGTGGCATCAAAGGGCCTGAAAAAAGGCGTTGTGGTCAATATTGAAATTGATCACCAACTTTAACACCAACACCAACTCTTACAGCAACTAATACTCCAACAGTCACGCCCACAAGAACTGCTACCCCAACACTAACAGCAACACCATCGGCTACGCCTGTTGGCCCACCTCCTTCGCCATCGCCCACAGCCACAGTTTCTCCCACTCCTTCTTTACCGGCCAGGGCTGGATTTAATTGGTTTCCAATTAATATTGTATCAAAAGCATGGAACAGCATAGTTTACAGTACTAAATTAGATAGATTTGTTGCTATGCCTAGAAACGGAACTTTGCCAGCGATATCCGAAAATACTACAGCAACCAGTTGGTTAGACGTAAATTCATTACCATCGAATATGGCAGAACCAGAGATTATAGATGCTAGGCACTATTTATTTTCTTATGATCCTTCTAATAGTCCAAGAGCTAATGGCAATACTATAGCGATATCCAACGATGGTTTTAATTGGCTAAACAACAGTATTGTAAGAACAGATTCCAGTAACTATAGCATTACAAGCGCAGCGTCCTATACGCACAACTCTAGTGCTGATGGACATATATTGGCAGTTGGTCCAGTATCTAATATAGACAATAGAACAGCTTTAAGATACAAGAAAATATCAGTCAAAGATACAAATAATATTTCTGCGAGCATGATTCCTGAGAGAGATTTTTCTCCATTTTTAGATGCTAATAATAGACCAGTATTAACAGCTAATACCGCAAACTACAATAATAATGTTGGCAGAGTAACAGACGTTAGATATAATGGTGATACTAGCGCATATGGCGCATTTGATATGACAGGCAACATTGATGAATGGACAGGAACCTCTGGCACCGGAGGTACTTCGTTCTTTGCTTTAGGTGGAAACTATACAACAGCTAATCCGACCAGAGACTCCTTCTCTTTCTCAACACCCGGCTCTACAACTGTTGCCAGCACCAGAGGATTTAGACTAGCATCTGTAATCAATCCAACTAATAGTTATAGCGAATTTGTCAACGTAGGAGATATCAATAATGATTCGGATAATGGTGTTGGTTCGGTAACATCCTCCTATCGCATAGGTAAATACCCTGTAACCAATAGTGAGTATGTAGAATTTCTTAATAATATACAGCCAACAGGTATCGTTGATGAGATACATAATATACCAGACAATCAGTTAGACAGTAACATAGGAATAGTGCTCCCATTTTCTGTATCAAATATTGCGGTTGGTGTGACTCCAACACACATTGCGATTAATGCTGCTGGTGATAGACTTTATGTTGCTAATTATGGTAGTAATACTATTATCGTGACTGGGAAACAGATCGGAAGAGCACACGTCTGAACTCCAGTCACTAATGCGCATCTCGTATGCCGTCTTCTGCTTGAAAAAAAAAAA
>OGVN01000026.1_pt1 | contig 17674 bp, 16 predicted proteins | sample 1575751 | NCBI WGS metagenome assembly OGVN01 (sample SAMN07581530, study PRJEB24739) | freshwater metagenome | place: Singapore | collected 2015-01 | reverse complement strand
CCCAGGTCAACATTTATTGAATTTAATTCTTGCCATTGTGATGGTGGCTTGTGGCGTGATGTTTGCTGTTGCCCCAGGTTCAGAGCCTGCTTGGAATTATTTTGTCGTGATGACTGTCATCGCCTTCATCTTAGGCGTCTTGATCATTATTCCAATTGGTGGCGCTGATATGCCTGTGGTTGTTTCAATGTTGAACTCATACTCTGGTTGGGCTGCAGCTGGTATCGGTTTTTCATTGAATAACTCCATGTTGATTGTGGCCGGCTCTCTAGTCGGCTCATCAGGTGCCATCTTGTCTTACATCATGTGTAAGGCGATGAACCGTTCATTCTTCAATGTGATCTTAGGTGGCTTTGGTGGCGATGCAGGCGCAGGTGCGGCCGGTGGCTCACAAGAACAACGCAATGTGAAATCTGGTTCTGCTGATGATGCAGCCTTCTTGATGACCAATGCTGAAACAGTGATCATCGTTCCAGGCTATGGTCTTGCTGTTGCTCGTGCACAGCATGCTCTCAAAGAGTTAACTGAAAAACTCACTCACGCTGGCGTGACTGTGAAATATGCGATTCATCCAGTGGCTGGACGCATGCCTGGTCACATGAACGTCTTATTGGCTGAAGCGGAAGTTCCCTATGATCAAGTATTTGAAATGGAAGACATCAACAGTGAATTTGGTCAAGCTGACGTTGTCTTGATTTTGGGTGCCAATGATGTTGTTAACCCAGCCGCAAGAACTCCTGGTAGCCCAATCTTCGGTATGCCGATTTTAGAAGCCTACAAGGCGAAGACTGTGATTGTGAACAAACGTTCTATGGCTTCTGGTTATGCTGGTTTAGATAACGAGTTGTTCTACATGGACAAGACCATGATGGTCTTCGGTGATGCGAAGAAGGTCATTGAAGACATGGTCAAAGCTGTGGAGTAATAATGTAGTGATTCAATGAATCTTTACTAACTTAAAAACCACTCTACGGAGTGGTTTTTTTGTACCCCTAAATTGATTGACGTATAGTCATCACATGAATATTAAAAAACGCTTATCGATCTCACAAATTAAAAGGCATGCGCTTTTAACTGCGGGTATATCTCCAAATGCGTACGGTCAAAAGAAATTCACAAAATTAATCAAGAGTCGCAAAAACGCATTAGTCACGAGAGGACAAAAACACAAACATCAAAGTGATGACCAATAAAAAAGGCGCCTTGCGGCGCCCTTTTATTGAGTATGGACTCAAATTACATCATACCGCCCATACCACCCATGCCACCCATACCGCCGCCCATATCAGGCATTGCAGGAGCATCATCCTTTGGAGCTTCTACAACTGAGCAGTCTGTTGTTAACAACAAACCAGCTACAGAAGCAGCATTTACCAAAGCAGTCTTAGTTACTTTAGCTGGATCGATAACACCCATCTCAACCATGTCACCGTACTCACCACTTGCAGCGTTGTAACCATAGTTAGCCTTACCAGCTGCTACGTTATTAACTACAACACTTGCTTCATCACCAGCGTTAGAAACGATGATTCGTAGTGGCTCTTCCATAGCGCGCAACACAATGCTAATACCAGCATTTTGATCTGCGTTATCGCCTTTTAATGATGTGATTGCTTGCTTAGCACGAACTAAAGCAACGCCACCACCAGGAACAATACCCTCTTCAACAGCAGCGCGAGTAGCATGCAATGCGTCATCTACGCGAGCTTTCTTTTCTTTCATTTCAACTTCTGTTGCTGCACCAACGCGAAGAACCGCTACACCGCCAGCCAATTTAGCTACGCGCTCTTGTAGTTTTTCACGATCGTAGTCGCTTGTAGCTTCTTCGATTTGTGCGCGGATTTGCTTAACACGTGCTTCAATGTTTTTAGCATCGCCAGCACCATCAATAATGGTTGTGTTTTCTTTACCAATTTCAACACGCTTAGCTTGACCCAAATCTTGCAATGTTGCTTTTTCAAGCGTCAAACCAACTTCTTCAGCAATTACTTGACCACCTGTCAAGATTGCGATGTCTTCAAGCATTGCTTTACGACGATCGCCAAAGCCTGGGGCTTTAACTGCACAAGTTTTCAAAATACCGCGGATATTGTTCACCACCAATGTTGCTAGAGCTTCACCTTCGATATCTTCAGCAATGATTAGAAGTGGACGACCGGCTTTTGCCACTTGCTCTAATACTGGCAACAAGTCACGAATGTTGCTGATTTTTTTATCAAACAACAAAATGAATGGGTTTTCTAGAACAGCAACTTGTTTTTCTGGGTTGCTGATGAAGTATGGTGACAAATAGCCACGGTCAAACTGCATACCTTCAACAACATCCAACTCATCAGCCAATGACTTACCGTCTTCTACAGTAATCACGCCCTCTTTACCTACTTTTTCCATTGCTTCTGCAATGCGCTCGCCAATGCTGTGATCGCTGTTAGCAGAGATAGAACCTACCTGAGCGATTTCTTTAGTTGTTGTGCATGGCTTACTAATTTTTTTGATTTCTTCGATCGCTGCAGTTACTGCTTTATCAATGCCGCGCTTCAAATCCATTGGATTGTGACCAGCTACTACGTACTTCATACCTTCGCGTACGATTGACTGAGCCAATACTGTTGCAGTTGTTGTACCGTCACCAGCGTTATCCGCTGTTTTAGATGCAACTTCCTTAACCATCTGTGCACCCATGTTTTGTAGCTTGTCTTTAAGCTCAATTTCTTTAGCAACAGATACGCCGTCCTTGGTTACTAATGGACCACCAAATGAACGCTCTAACACCACGTTACGACCCTTAGGGCCTAGAGTTACTTTAACTGCGTTAGCCAAAATGTTAACGCCTTCGACCATGCGCGTACGTGCGCTGTCACCAAAAAATACTTCTTTTGCTGCCATTTGAATTCCTTTCGATGTCTCTTATTAATTACTTCTGAACAACAGCCATGATGTCTTCTTCGCGCATAACGAGAAGTTCATTGCCATCAACTTTTACTGTTTGACCTGCATATTTGCCAAACAAAACGCGGTCGCCAACCTTCACATCCAATGGGATAACTTTTCCAGAATCATCTTTTTTGCCTGTACCAACAGCCAAAATCTCACCTTGGTCTGGTTTCTCTGCCGCTGTTTCAGGAATCACGATTCCTGAAGCTGTTTTAGTTTCATTGTCTAAACGCTTGATGATCACACGATCATGTAAAGGGCGTAGATTCATATAGACTCCTTTAGTAGGTTAGTAAGTATTAACTTATCAGTTAGTAAAAATAATTAATTATAATTTCCAGAAGTAGTTTAAACAGATTGTTAGCACTCTCACTGGCTGAGTGCTAATTATAAGGACGCTACCCCACCTTTTCAAGGGTAGTTACAAGATCAACCCCTTAAAAAAATCTTTCTCAAAGATGGATGCGGGAAAGTTTTTCAAGGATTTTTACCTAAAACACACGCTATAAACCTAAAAAAACACATAACTCATTGATTTTTATTGGATTTAATTATGAAGCCCAAGTCTCGCTTATATACCCTAGTTAAAAATTGGAGCAAGAAACCTCCAACGGTTATTAAAGAGGCGGGAAATGCAAAGCTTTATGGTTCTGCCACCCAAAACCTCAATCAACAAATTGAAAAGTGGGGTCAAGCTCAAGACTTATTCTTCGAACTAGTTCTTGAGACCCAGACTCAATTGACACAGTTTGTCATGCTCAATTCACTGATAGATTGCCAAGAAGAAGATGTTTTAAGGCTATTTAATGATGGCATTCGAGCATCCTGCTACTGGCACAGCTATAGCAAACCAACAGCAATCATGATCCCTGTTAAATGTGACTGGTTAACAAATCAAAACATCCTAAAAGGTTTTCAAAACGCCTTGTTGAACTGTCACTTGCCAATCGGGCTTATCAATGTTGGTCTAATCAATAGACCAACAACAGCCGATAAGATCACGCTTCAAGACTCCATCATCAAACTCCAAAGGTTAGGTGTATTGCTCCATCTAATGAACTTTGATGGCACACAAATAGACTGCGAGTTATTAAATGATCACGACTTTAAATATGTCTATCTTTCTGGAGCGCTATTAAGGCAAGCAATCCCTGGCAGTCAATGTGAAGAAAAATTATTGACTCTTATGAGAATCGCAAAAAAGTATGACTGCAAAGTAACTGTAGGGCCAATTAAGCTGATATATGAAAAATTAGCAGCAGAAAAATGGGGGGTTGATAGTTATTTTGGTCAACACATCATGCCTGCAATGACCATTCATCAAGTGCTCAAGCTCGACAAGAGCGCTCAGTATCAAACCGCCATGCGTAGTTATTTAAGTAAAAAAATATCATGAAAAATGTAGCCAGAAAAAAAGTTCTGCTCGTTGATGATCACCCGGCGATGATTTGGGCATTGAAAAATATGCTGACTGAAAATGCTCATTTCGAGATAGCAGGGGAAGCCACAAATGGCGAAGAATGCATCGAATTTGCAAGACTCAATCCACCTGACCTAATTATTTTGGATTTAGACATGCCAAGAACAGATGGGCTTGATGTCATTCGGCGACTGCGCATTGCATCATCACAAATTAGAATCCTGGTGGTTTCAAGCCTAGACCCCAAGATCTATGGCACTAGAATAAGAACAGTTGGTGGGCATGGCTTTATTAGCAAAACGGCCAACTCAGATATTATTCTGGCAGCATGCCTAGCCGTATCTCAAGGGTATACATTCTTCCACGTGAATGATGATGGAGACCCACCAAACAGCGATGAAGAAATCATCGCATCCTTCTCCCCGCGTGAATTTCAAGTAATGAAGTATTTGGCTGATGGTTATTGCAACTCAGACATATCTGAGTTTTTGCATATCAGCGGTAAAACAGTATCCACATACAAATACCGTGTGTATAAAAAAATTGGAGTTAGCAATTTAGCTGACATGATTTCATTTTGTCGATCCAACAGAATCATTGATGTCTGAAATAAATCAATTCGTCACGATATTAGTTTCCATCAACATAGCATTCATTGTTTACCTGATCATCAAAAGTAAGCAACTGAATAAGCTCGCCCTCACACAGTCAAAAGAAAACAAAAAGCTAGTTCAATTAATAACTTCTAAAGATTTGACGCTATCGAATATCAGTCATGAAATTAAGAATCCAATTAGCGCCATCATTGGAGTACATGAAAAAATATTAGCCAGTAAGACACTACCGCCCTACGAACATAAGATTCTAGAAAGCGCGAAAGAATCTGCGCAATCCATGCTAGAAATGCTTAACCAAGTACTAGATGCATCAAAAATTGCGGCAGGAAAAGTGCAACTTGAAGAAACAGCTTGCGATCTTAAAAATTTATTAAAAAATATCGACAGAACTCTATCTATTGCCGCATCAAAATCAGGTGTCAAACTCATTACAAACGTATGCCCTGAAATTGCCCCAAGCCTACTTTTTGATGGGGTTAAATTAAACCAAGTACTTCACAACTTGCTCAACAACGCCATCAAGTTCGCCAATAAGGGGCAAGTCATCCTAACCACCAGAGTAATTGCCAACGACCACTTTGCACAGATGATTTATTTCGAAATATCTGATGACGGCGTAGGCATGCCATCTGAACAAATTAAAAGACTCATTCGTCCATATGAGCAGTTGCATACCTATAACTTACATATTGAAAATACTGGCACTGGTTTGGGTCTAGCAATTACAGATCATTTACTCAAACTCATGAATAGCCAACTAGCAATCGACTCAGAGGTCAACAAAGGCACAACAGCAAGCTTTCAATTATTGCTAGCTAGATCCATTGAGGAACCCAAATATTCCAACAAATCTCACAATGAGAGCTTGGCAACTCCCTCTATAGCAAACAAGAAAACCGTTCTGATTATTGATGACCACACCCCAAGTAGACTTATTACAGAGTCCCAATTTAAGGATATGGGATATTGCGTTCACGGCTATGGAAATCCTATACAAGCAAAAGATTTTTTACTAGAGACCCCTTTTGACATATTAGTAACCGATTTTTCAATGCCAGATATGAGCGGAGAAAAATTAGCCCAACTTGCTAGAGACACTTATTCTAAAAATATTGAAATATATGGCATCACTGCACACACCGATGGGGCAAGAAAATTACTTGTTAAAGACTGCGCTTTTAATTCCATCTTGATCAAACCAGCTTCCATTTCAGACTGGAAAAAAGAATTACATTTATACGATGCTTATTCAGAGGCGCTGATTGAGTTAGGCAAAAACGCACCTGGCATATATATGACGATAGCCAAGGAAATACTCATCTTTCAAGAGGAAGCAATGAATCTACTGAGCCCAGGCATCTTGAATAGCCACTTCAAGTTACCCGAGAAAGAACTCAAAACCATGGCACACAAGGTACTTGGGGGTGCCAACCTAACGAGAGACACGAGCCTCATGAAAGTGGCAGCTCAGTTTGAAAAATACTGTCCACAAGCTAATAAACCATTGTTTACCGACATGTGTATTGCACTGTGCCGGTCAAACAAAATTCTTAAAAGGTTTATTCTCGATAAAAACATAAATTAATAATTTTGGCTATATTATTAGCCATGCCAAAAAACAAAATAACTATTGCCTTGCTATATGTCTTATGGATGATGACGCACGCACATGCATCCACAGATACCAAGCTACCAATAGATATTGAACGAGCTATCAGTAAGAGCAATATCCCCAAAGACGCCATCGCAATATCAGTTAAAAAAATTGCATCCCAAGATGCTCCAACAAAAACATTTAAATCCATTGATGTAATTGACTGGCAAGAAGATGTGGGCATGAACCCGGCATCCACCATGAAGCTGTTAACTAGTCTTGCAGCCATGGAAATACTTGGCCCGCAATATCGATGGAAAACAGATATTTTTACAAATGGAAAAATTCAGGCGGATACACTTAAAGGCGACCTACTTATCAGAGGTAGCGGTGATCCAAAATTAATCCCAGAAGAAATTAATAAGATTCTTAACAATCTGAGAGATATTGGAATTAAAAAAATTGATGGTGACTTAATTTTTGACAGAAGCGCCTATGATGCGTCTGTCAAAGATTCCTCTTTCTCAGATGGAGAAACTAGCAGGTCATACAACGTTCTACCCGATGCATTGTTATTTGCATTTAATAGCTTTAGTTTTCAATTTTTCCCAAGCGTTGATAGCCAATACGTCATCATTAAACAAACTCCCAGAATTGCCAACCTAAAAATAGATAACAATTTAAAAGTAGTAGATGCGCCATGCAATGACTGGCGCAGGAATATATCTATGTCCATTAACATGGATAAAAATGGGTCTTGGTTAGCAAGTTTTGATGGCGAATTTCCAAACGGCTGCCCCACCGCTAACTGGAATGTAGTTGCCTCAAATAGCGATGATTTTTTATCGCAAAGCATTATTGCCGCGTGGGAAGATATGGGTGGCAAATGGGTTAAAAAACCTAAAGTCAAAGCATCTTCTATAGATAATTCATTTAAACCGATTGTGACCCATCTTGGGATTCCTCTTCACGAATCCATCAAGGACATCAACAAACTATCCAACAACGTGATGGCCAGACAAGTTCTTTTAACTATCGCACTAGAAAAGTCAGGCAAACCAGGCAACACCGCTAACGGCACCAAGTTAGTAAAAGAGTGGCTTAAAAAGTATCAACTAGATATGCCTGAATTAATTATTGAAAATGGATCAGGTCTCTCTAGAATTGAAAGAATCAGCTCAAAGCATCTAAATCAAGTTCTTTTACTCGGCCTTAATTCGACATCAAGAGACTATTACACTGAATCGCTTCCTATTGCTGGAGTAGATGGCACGATGAAACATCGACTCTTAGATAAATTCAGAAAATATGTGCCTAAGCGTAGCGAGACTGAGGCCCTTGAAAAAAATACAGCCTCACTTCCAAACCCCATCAAGAAATATGGGGCTTATATAAAAACCGGTTCATTGGCCGATGTAAGGTCAATCTCTGGATATGTTGTGAGCAGAACTGGTCACACTTACACCGTAACATCATTTATTAATCATAAAAATGCTGGTTCAGGTAGAAGCATTCATGACGCTCTATTGGTTTGGCTTTTGGATGATGGCCCACTTCAACAGTCAAACACCAGACCCCACTGAAGCCCTACCTAGTCTATCTCTAATGGCATCCCATTCTTCGTGGATAGGCAATTTCTCAAAATAAATAATATCTACATTCAATTGATCCAATGTACGCAAGGTTGCATACAAAGATCTCGCTAACTGATTTGGCGTGTCTGGCAAAACGATCTCTTGAACATCACAAGCTAGCGAAAGGTTGATTCCTTTAGATTTCTGAAAATGAGCCCACGCCACTCGCTTATCTTTGTGATCATTTACATTAATCAAATCCTGCTGATCAGGGTCATACAAAACCAATTTTGTTCTAGGTGCGTAATGCGCACTTAAACTACCAGACACCCGTGGCTTGGTTAAATCTGCCTTAAGAGATAACGCCACATCATTTAATAAGCCAGCCTGATCAAGAGCCTTATCAATCATTGCCTTAGATATAGCCCCTGGTCTCAACACTACTGCACCATGAGTATCTAAGCGACTCAAATCAACAATCGTTGATTCAATGCCAACATCGCAAGCACCGCCATCAAGAATCATGATGGATTCATCAGGAAATTCTTCTTTCACATGCTCTGATGTTGTTGGAGAAATTCTGCCAAAACGATTGGCAGATGGGGCAACCACAGCAGCACCAAATAAATTTAACAATTGTTGCGCAACTGGATGATTCGGACAACGAACACCCACAGTCTCTTGGCCCCCAGTTACTTCTGATAAAACATTTTTTGCCTTAGGCAAAATCATGGTTAATGGGCCAGGCCAAAAAGCTTGGGCCAAAGCTAGCGCTTGAGGTGACACATCTCTAGACCAACTAATCAACGCTTGTTGCCAAGCATGTTGAGATTCGGCACTGGTCATGGATGGCAAAACGGGATTGACGATATGCACAATTAATGGATGACCACTGGGTCGACCCTTCGCTGCAAAAACTTTATTGACCGCAACAACATTATTGGCGTCTGCCGCCAATCCATAAACAGTTTCTGTTGGTATGGCAACTAAATGTCCATCTCGCAGTTGCTTAACCGCTAAGTCAAGTAAGTCAGGCATGATTAACGCGAAATACGCAACACCTTGATAGCGTTTTCACAGGCAAGTTTTACTTCACCAGGGGTTGAACCAACAAAATTGATATGGCCCATTTTTCTACCATGACGAGGCTCAGCCTTACCGTATAGATGCAATTTTGTCTTTGGGTGTTTAAGAATTTCATCCCAATGTGGCTCTGATTGCTTTTTATCAACCAGCCACTCATCACCCAAAATATTCAACATAATTGTTGATTGAACTAATTCAGTACTGCCCAATGGCACTCTAGCCATGGCTCTAACTTGTTGCTCAAACTGACTAGTAACACAGGCATTTTGAGTGTAGTGCCCAGAATTATGTGGGCGCGGCGCTATTTCATTAGCAACGATGTCGCCACTCTTAAGCACAAAAAACTCAACGCACAAAACACCGACGTAATCCAATCGCCTAATAATTGCTTTAGCAGCCTCAATAATTCTTTTCTCTTGAATCGCATTAATTGAAGGAGCTGGCACAGTCGTTGTGTGCAAAATTCCTGATTTATGAATATTTTCTGCAACTGGGTATGCAACAACTTCATCATCATGACCCCGCGCCACCAATGCAGATACTTCAAATGCTAAATCCATGCGCTTTTCTAAAACGCAAATAACCTTATTAAATTTTTCCCAAGCCTGAGTTAACTCATCACGAGAGTGAACTGTCATTTGGCCTTTACCGTCATAACCCATACGAGCGGTTTTAAGAATGCCAGGAAACAAGTTTTCCGGAACATGCGTAATATCCGCCTCTCGCTCAATCACCAAATGTGGGGCAGGACCAATCCCAGCCTCATCTTTCCATGTTGCCAAAAATTTCTTTTCTGCCACTCTATTCTGAGCAACCGACACACCAGCACTAGTAGGCGCCACATACACACCTAAAGCTTCTAATTCATCCAAAGCCTGCGCCGGAACATTTTCAAATTCGGTACTTGCTGCCTGACAAATAGAAGCCAACTCTTTTAATGCCGCATGATCTACATAATCGGCTTGTATATGCTTCTCTGCCACTGCTCCAGCTGGGCTATTAACATCTGGGTCCAAAACACATACTTTGTAACCCATTGCCTGCGCAGCATGAGTAAACATACGACCTAACTGGCCACCACCTAAAATACCTAAATAAGAACCAGGCAATATGGGGTCTAAACGATCAGCCATAGATTAAGAATGTCCTGGCAAATTCATAGCACGAGCTTTTTCAGTTTGAGCAGCTCTAAATGCTTCAAGTTTTTTTGCTAAAGCTGCATCATTCACAGCCAAGTTAGCAATCACGTGTAAAGCCGCATTAGCAGCCCCCGCCTCTCCAATCGCAAATGTAGCAACCGGAATACCTTTAGGCATTTGCACAATCGAATACAAAGAATCTTCACCACGCAAATACTTAGAAGCAACTGGAACACCAAAAATTGGCACAATCGTTTTAGATGCCAACATACCTGGCAAATGAGCAGCACCACCCGCTCCAGCAATAATGGCTTTCAAGCCACGCTCTTGAGCGGATTGAGCATAAGTAAACATATCATCAGGCATACGATGCGCAGAAACCACTTTTGCCTCATAGGCGATACCAAACTCTTGCAACATCTGAGCTGCGTTTTGCATGGTATCCCAGTCAGAGTTAGATCCCATCACAATTCCAACAATTGGTTTCTGGCTCATAGTTTTTCCTTTTTGCCTGTTTGCTTATGCAGTAGGTATTAAGCGGTTAATGTTTCAAGTGCTTCGCGATATTTTGCAGCCGTTTTTTCAATAACATCTTGAGGCAACTGAGGGGCAGGCGCAGACTTATTCCAAGGCTTGCCATTAACCTGAGCCAACTCCAACCAATCGCGCACAAACTGTTTATCAAAAGATGGTGGATTCGAACCCACTTGGTATGAACTGGCTGGCCAAAAACGTGAGGAATCAGCAGTCAGTACCTCGTCCATCAACACCAAGTTACCAGCTTCATCAAGACCAAATTCGAACTTAGTATCTGCAATGATGATGCCCTTGCTTGCAGCATAAATAGACGCCTCTTGATACAAACGAATGCTCACATCTCTGATTTTGGCAGCCAACTCTTTGCCAATACGTGACTCAACTTCTGCATAAGAAATATTTTCATCATGCTCACCCACTTCAGCTTTAGCAGCAGGCGTAAAAATTGGTTCAGGTAATTTTTGAGCATTTTGCAAACCAGTTGGTAATTTAATGCCACAAACAGAACCAGTTGCTTGGTAATCCTTCCAGCCACTACCAGATAAATAACCACGCACAACCGCTTCAACCATGATGGGCTTCAAACGCTTAGTCACAATTGCACGACCAGTTACTTGGCTCACCTCATTTGCGGCAACTACGGTAGCAGGATCAATGCCTGTTAAATGATTTGGGATGACATGACTTAATTTATCAAACCAAAAGTTAGCCATTTGGTTAAGCACGATTCCTTTACCAGGAATGGGCTCCCCCATCACCACATCAAAAGCCGATAGACGATCAGTTGTAATCATTAACAACTGATCATCGCCAATGGCGTAGATATCTCGAACCTTGCCCTTTGAAATTAAAGGTAAAGACTTGATTGAAGATTCGTATAGAGCTTGCATGTACACCTTATTTAACTAATTGAGCCAACTGACCTGCTTTGTAGCGCTCAGCCATTTTTTCCAAAGGAACAGATTTGATTTTTCCTGCCTGACCTTCGCAGCCAAACGCCAAATATCGGGCTTTACAAATTTCTTTAGCAGCTTCACGCGCAGGTTTTAAATAATCACGTGGGTCAAATTTGCTTGGGTTTTCAAATAAGTAACGACGAATAGCAGCAGTCATGGCCAAACGAATATCTGTATCGATATTAATTTTTCTAACACCGTGCTTAATACCCTCTTGAATCTCCTCCACTGGCACACCATAAGTTTCCTTCATGTCGCCACCAAACTCACGAATGATTGCTAATAGATCTTGCGGAACACTAGACGAACCATGCATAACTAAATGCGTATTAGGGATGCGTTGGTTAATTTCTTTGATGCGGTCGATAGCAAGAATGTCGCCTGTAGGTTTTTTAGTGAACTTATATGCACCATGACTTGTGCCAATAGCAATTGCCAAAGCATCACATTGAGTTTTCTTTACAAAGTCGGCAGCCTGTTCAACGTCCGTTAACAATTGCTCACGTGTCATAGCGCCCTCAGCACCGTGACCATCTTCTTTGTCACCCATCATTGTTTCTAAAGAGCCCAACACACCTAACTCAGCTTCAACCGTTACGCCAATAGAATGTGCGAATTTCACCACTTCCTGAGATACAGCCACGTTGTAGTCGTAAGAAGCAACGGTCTTGCCATCATCCATCAATGATCCGTCCATCATCACAGATGTAAATCCAGAGCGGATTGCCGCCATACAAACTGCAGGGCTTTGACCGTGATCTTGGTGCATCACAACAGGAATATGTGGGTAAGCTTCAACAGCAGCATCAATCAAATGACGTAAAAATGCTTCGCCTGCATACTTACGCGCACCAGCTGAAGCCTGCATAATCACAGGCGCATTCACCTCATCAGCAGCAGCCATAATTGCCTGAACCTGCTCTAGGTTATTAACGTTAAACGCAGGTAATCCATAAGCATTTTCTGCTGCGTGATCCAATAATTGGCGCATTGATACAAGTGCCATAACTCTTTCCTTAAATTAAAATTTATTTCACATCAACAATTTTCAACGTATTGGTTCCGCCCACCTGACCCATTGGCTCTCCAACCGTTAAAACAATCTTGTCACCCACATTAACCGCACCCAACTTCTTCACACAAGCCTCAGCCTGCTCCAAAGCAGTATCCCGATCATTGCTAGTGTCTAAATGCAAAGGATGCACATTTCGATACAAGGCCATACTTCTTTGACTTGTAACTTTTGTTGTTAATGCAAATATTGGTACTTGAATTTTGTGACGACTCATCCACAAAGCAGTCGAACCAGAATCAGTTAACGCTGCAATTGCTTTGACGCCCAAGTGATAAGCAGTAAAGAGTGCGCCAAATGCAATCGATTGATCAATACGCGTAAATTTCTGATCAAAAAAGTCAGCGTCAAGATGATGCACTTCAGTTTTTTCAGCTTCAAGACAAATTGCAGCCATTTGTAAAACAGTCTCCACTGGGTACTGACCCGAAGCAGTCTCTGCTGACAACATCACGGCATCTGTGCCATCTAGCACAGCATTGGCTACGTCACTTACTTCCGCCCTTGTTGGCACCGGATTAACAATCATCGATTCCATCATTTGCGTGGCAGTGATTACCACCTTATTAGCTTCACGCGCCAAACGAATCATTTTCTTTTGCAAGGCAGGAACCGTAGCATTGCCAACCTCTACGGCCAAGTCACCACGAGCAACCATGATGCCATCGCTGACCTCCAAAATACCTTCTAAGACCCCTGGCAACACAGCTTCAGCACGCTCAATCTTGGCAATTAACTTAGTTTTATGGCCAAGCTCTTGAGTCGCCTTATTGGCAAGGTCTCTAGCAACCTTCATATCATCTGCATTTTTTGGAAAGCTGATTGCAATGTAATCAGCACCCAAACCAATTGCAGTTCGAAGATCTTCTTTATCTTTATCCGTTAACGCTGGTGCTGTTAATCCTCCACCAGCACGGTTGATCCCCTTGTTATTTGAGAGCTCGCCACCCAACTCCACCACTGTGTGTATGCAAGCACCTTGAACATCCTCAACACGAATAACCAAAAGACCATCATTGAGCAACAACTTATCACCGACTTTGACGTCATTAGGTAAGTTTTTGTAATCCAAACCAACTTTTGTTTGGTCGCCCAAAGCACAGTTAGCATCTAGAGTAAAACGCTCACCAGCTTTTAAAATAATTTTGTTGTTTTCAAATTTGCCAACCCTAATTTTTGGGCCTTGCAAATCCGCCATGATGGCTACTTCACGACCAACTTTTTTTGAAACATCGCGAACAAGTTGCGCCCTGGCTTGATGGTCTGCAGCTGTGCCATGAGAAAAATTCAAGCGCACCACATCAACGCCCGCCTCAATTAATTGCGTTAGCGTTTGGGCACTGCTTGAAGCCGGTCCAAGCGTTGCAACTATTTTTGTAGCGCGTAATGTCATGCAGCTCTTTCAGACAAAATTGCAAATGCTGGCAAAGTTTTACCTTCCAAAAATTCCAAGAAAGCGCCGCCACCAGTTGAAATGTAATCAACTTGCTTTTCAATACCGTACTTAGCAATAGCCGCCAAAGTATCGCCACCGCCCGCGATTGAGAACGCTGGTGAGTGAGCAATGGCTGCAGCCAACATTTTTGTACCACCACCAAACTGATCAATTTCAAAAACACCAATAGGCCCGTTCCACACAATCGTTCCAGCATGAGCGATGATGCCAGTCAATTCAGCAGAAGTTTTAGGACCAACATCCAAAATCATGTCATCAGGCTGAACTTCGGTTGATGCCACTCTGTTAGCGCGCGCAAGAGGAGACAACTCGTTTGCAACAACCACGTCTACTGGGATAGGTACGCTCGCACCTCGTTTTGCCATCAAATCCATAATGGCTTTTGCTTCATTCACTAAATCAGGCTCCGCCAATGATCTACCAATCGGTAAACCTGCTGCCAACATGAATGTATTTGCAATACCCCCACCAACAATCAGTTGATCCACTTTTTCAGCAAGTGATTTCAAGATGGTTAATTTTGTTGAAACTTTTGAACCAGCAACAATGGCCACCAATGGGCGCTTAGGATCAGTCAATGCTTTACCTAATGCGTCTAACTCTGCAGCCATCAATGGTCCAGCACAAACGACTGGTGCGTACTTAGCCATACCGTGAGTTGTTGCCTCTGCACGATGCGCTGTACCAAAGGCATCATTGACATAAACATCACATAACTTAGCCATCTTCTGCGCTAACTCTTCGTTATTCTTTTTTTCGCCTTTGTTCAGTCTGCAGTTCTCAAGCAATACCAAGTCACCAGGCTGTAGCTCAAATCCACCATCCACCCAATGACTAATTAATGGAACTTTTCTTTCCATCAATTCTGCAATTCTGTCAGCCACTGGTGCCAATGTATCCTCAGGCTTAAACTCACCCTCTGTCGGACGACCCAAATGAGACGTCACCATGACAGCTGCGCCAGCCTCCAAAGCAACTTTGATCGCTGGAATAGATGCTCGAATACGTGTGTCTTCAGTGATATTCCCCGCTTCATCTTGTGGCACATTCAAATCCGCACGGATAAAAACACGTTTTCCCTTAAGTTGACCTGCAGCTGCTAAATCAGAAAGGCGATTAAATTTAAGTTTTGATGTACCTGGCATGATGATTATTTGAGTTTTAACTAAAAGACTAGAAACTCAGATTTTACCTTTTTACAGGACTTTCTGACCGTTTTTTGAGGCTAAATAAACCTTGCGCCCGTATACACGATCATTCCCAAAATAATGGTTAAAACCATGCTTTTAGTAGCTAAAAAACCCAATATCGAGGCGATTCCACCCCAAAGCTGGGGATTATTGAATTCAAGCTCCATTGATCCTGGCGGAAAAAATATTTCAGGGACTATAACGGCCACCAGAGCTGCAGCAGGGGCATAACGAAGAGATTTTTGAATAGTTGGGCTAAGCTCAACTCTTGTACCCAACAATAAGAAAAAACCTCGTGTTAGGTATGTAATTAGGGCTAAGCCAATAATCACAATCCATATTTCAAAAGTTGTCATTGCGCGGCTCCTTTGTAACGCCGCTCAATATATGACTCAGCGACGATGCCCACAACAATGGCCACTAAAACAGCAACAACAATATTTAATTTGTAAGGCAAGCTCACCGTAGCCAATGCCGCAATAGATGCGGCAATCGCTGCTAATCTCGCGGGCCAGCCTTCCAACATAGGCAAAAGGATGGCAATTAATGCCAAGGTGCCAGCATAGGCCAAGCCCCATGAGCTGGGAATGAATGAAGCTAAAAATATTCCCGCCAATGAGCCCGTTTGCCAAACAGACCAATTGGCTGCTGCCATACCAATAAAAAATGGGGTGTGCGATGGATTGCCATCCGCACGCGGATAGCGGGACATAAATAAAGCAAACGTCAAATCACCATTGATATATCCCAATATGGAGCGCTTCCAGTAGGCCTTGTCCTTAAAATAAGGTTGAATGCCGGCGCTAAATATGACAAAGCGTAGATTGACAATAATGGCCGTTAAAAAAATAGTCCAAAACGGGAAGTTTCCAGCTATTAAAGGCAGCGCAGCCAACTGCGCAGAACCCGCGTAGACCAACAGAGACATACCAACTGCCTCAGCAGTACTGATATCTGATTTGGCCATAGCAATGCCAGTTACCAAGGCCCATGTAAAGACAGCAAATCCTGAATGCCCCATTGTTCTGAAGCCATCCAATAAATCTTCTCGCTGTTGTTTTGACCAAGCCAAATCTAGAAACCCGTTTATTTTTATAAACTTTGATTATAGGTAGGGGCTCAGCATTTGACATAGCCATCTCTACCCGCCTGTTTTACAATGGCATTTCGACTCATTTTTCTCAGAATTTAGGAAATACACCATGTCAATGGCAAATCGTGATGGCTTTATTTGGATGGATGGCAAATTGGTGCCATGGCGCGATGCCAACATCCATGTTTTAACTCATACTCTTCACTATGGCATGGGTGTTTTTGAAGGTATCCGCGCATACAAAACTGATGCCGGCCCTGCCATTTTCCGCCTCAAAGAACATACACGTCGCTTATTTAATTCAGCAAAAATCTTCCAAATGAAAATGAACTACACGGAAGATGAAATTTCTAAAGCAACAATCCAAGTTGTTAAAGAAAATAAATTGGCATCTTGTTACATCCGCCCAATTGTCTGGATCGGATCAGAAAAATTAGGCATTTCTGCAAAAAACAATTCAACTCATGTTGCAGTGGCAGCTTGGGAATGGGGTGCTTACCTTGGTGAAGATGGTTTAAACAAAGGTATACGCGTTAAAACATCATCCTTCACAAGACACCATGTCAACGTATCTTTAGTGCGTGCAAAAGCTTCTGGCTACTACATCAACTCGATTCTAGCCAATCAAGAAGTTACAGCTCATGGTTACGATGAGGCGCTTTTATTGGATACAGATGGCTACGTTTCTGAAGGATCTGGAGAAAACGTTTTCATTGTTAAAAACGGTATTGTTTACACGCCAGATTTAGCGTCATGCTTAGATGGCATTACACGTGACGCCATTTTCACAATCGCAAATGATCTTGGCATTGAAGTGCGCGAAAAACGCATCACTCGCGATGAAATGTATTGCTGCGATGAAGCCTTCTTCACTGGTACAGCGGCTGAAGTAACACCTATTCGTGAACTTGATGATCGCATGATTGGTGACGGCAAACGTGGCCCTATCACCACAAAAATTCAACAGGTTTTCTTCGACGCAGTTGCCGGTAAGAGCGACAAATAC
>OGVN01000025.1_pt1 | contig 17743 bp, 32 predicted proteins | sample 1575751 | NCBI WGS metagenome assembly OGVN01 (sample SAMN07581530, study PRJEB24739) | freshwater metagenome | place: Singapore | collected 2015-01 | reverse complement strand
CGGAACGCATACCCTTGATAGAGAACTTGAAATCTCTTGATTTACGTTTCAGTAATGTCGCCACGGTGTTTGCTTTAGCACGGTCGATGCGTCCAAGTACCGATTTATAAGCAATTTTGTCATCTGGAACAACTGTCCAGAATGTCTTACCAATGGTAGCACCTTCTTCGCTGATGACACGTCCGCCTTCTTCCATTTCTTTGCGCATCTCCTCGAGAATCTCATTAGATTCAATGGTGGATGATTCTTCTTCAGAAAGCATACTACCTGACATCTCTTTTGCCATTTCAGCAAGCGATTCCATTGGACTTTTACCACCACCTGGAGGAGGAGGTTCACTTTCGCCTTCACCTTCACCACTACCACCTCCACCACCTCCTGGTGGTTCTTCCTCAGGAGGAGGAAGCATGTTAATTACATAGTTGGCAATGCGACTACCCAATGCTTCCGTGTCACGATATGTTTCTGGACTACCACCATAGTATTCCATCATTTCACGGGTGGCATCAATATGCTTTTTGAATTTGTCCACTTCCTCCTGGGTTACTGTTCCAGGATACTGGATCATACGCATGAGCAAATCGGTGAAGTGCTCAGCGTCGTTGTTAAACGATTCCTTGGGAGTATAGGACGTGTCAAATTTGTATTGCTTGTACTTGGAGATAAAACGAGAATAACCCGGAAACTTTTCAGCAACCTTGCGGTCGGTACGCTCGTCGTGCAAAATGGTTTGAAACATCGCAGCAATTCGTTCCTGCGGAGTTATAACTTCTTCACGTGCAGCATTAAATCGTGCTAATTGAACATTCTTAGCGTTTTCACGTGATTCAAATGCACTGATAGCACCGTTACGAATAGCACCACCCAGGAACGCGTCAGAACGCACACCCTTGGGAGTTTCTCCGTGAATCTCGTCGTTTAAGATGTCAGTAGGTAGAAGGATTCCCTTACCCTGTGAAGCAGCAAGCAACGAGTTTGTCATGTCTGCATTCTTGCTTACACCCATCATGTTGAACATACTGTTCAAGAGTCTCGCAGCTTCCTGTGGAGAGTTGGTGCTGCCTAACAAGAAGTCAGAATAGTTATGGTATCTGGTTTCCCAGTCAACCGCTTTATTGGCATCGTTGCGGAAGGTAAAGCCGTCTTCAGCTGCTCTTCCGAACCAATCTTTGAATTTAATTTCTTTTTCTTCAGACATACGTTTAATAAACCTCCTGGCGGTTAAACCAGGAGGTGTTAAATGTTTAGAGGTTAAACTTAAAGTGCAGCAATGATGCTACGAACCTTTGCACGCTCACCAGCACCTGCTCCATCGTCAAACAATGGAAGGATTACCTGGTTAAGCGAAGTAACTAGATCAAATCCGTCGGTGATCAATGCAGCAGTCTGCAAGGTGTGACGAACTGATACAGTACTGGACAGTTCCTGTTCTTTGAATTGAGAACGGATACCACGAGCGATCTTGACAACTGCTTTTGCAGTCTTCTTATCCAAACCTGTACGCTTGTTAAGGATGTCAATCTCTGCTTTCTCGATTGGATAATCAAGTTCCACAGGGAAGAAACGGTCTAACAATGCACGGTCGATGCTGTGAGTACCGGTGTACTCTGAACCAAGGTTAGCGGTTGCAAAGAACATGGTATTCTCATGCACAGGGATATGACGCTCTTCACCGTCACCAGCGATGTCAATCGGCAAGTAACGACGTCTGTCAAGACATGGGAACAAGATGTTCGCAGCACTCAATGGTGCACGAGACAACTCGTCCAACAAGATGATACAGTCTTCCTGGATGTATTTAGCAAAAGGAGCGTAGTCAAACTCAGAGAAACCTTTCTCGTTCAAACGGTGTACACCCAACAATGCTGATTGTGCGTCTTGGATAGTACCCATGTCTACGATGTACAACTTCTTACCAAGCGCATCAGCAACGTGCTGCAACACCTCGGTCTTACCTGTACCTGTAGGACCGATCATCAAGGTGTTTTCCATACGAAGACCGTTACGGATTAACAGGTTCCAAATGTCTTGTTCAACATGGAACCCAGTCTTCTTCATATCCGGAACTGGATAAGTTGCTTCGATGTGTGCACGAAATCCTCCACCTGTTGGTATGCCTCCTTCTTCAGAAGCAGGTTTAACCAATTTGGCGTCAACATCAATGATGATACCCATAGGAGCGAAACCTTCAGCAATTGTTTTTGCAAATGTGATTTCATCGTTTTCTATCAAGTAATCAACATAAACATCAATTATTTCCATAGTAGGTTGATTCTCAGTTGAAATACCATGATAGTATGTGGTTTCGTTGTAGTGAATTGCTTTAACGTTGTTAATCTTCAATACTTTGTCAGCATTGAATACAAAGTCGTCTGTTGCAAAGACGGTCTTCATAGGAAAACGCATACAAACCTCTTCAGGGATGACAATCTCTGCTATGTCAGCATAGCTTTCAAGATCTTCAGAGATTTGTGATTCTTGTTTTGGAAGTACTACAGGTTTAAAAGTTTTACCTGCGATATCGATTTTGTAGAATAAAGTGTTTGACATTTTTACTTTGATTTTTTTAGTCTGACTGCGAAATGTTTGTTGAATTTTGGATTGTAAATCTTACGTTGTTTGCGAGGATCAGTAGCATTTTGAATAACCTTGTATGTTACACCGAGATAATTTGCTGCGGCAGTAATGGTAGGAAACTCTATCGGCTTTCTTTCCTCAAGAGGTACTGATAAGTCATATACCAGAACCGGTACTCCCTCAAAATGATCGTCTAGCATAGTCGTAAGTTTATTGTTTGTTGGGTCTCCAACGGTTGTCAAAAAAAACAATAGATTTTTTACGTGCGCTTTGTCTCATATATGAGACAACAGTGTCTCACTGGTGAGACATCCTACTATATATAGTATTATATAGAATACTTATATAGAACGAACGATTTGTCATTGTCTCACTGATGAGACATTACTTCTCAACATCTAGTGAGTTTCCTTCGAATCCGAAACGCTTATTGATCTCTTTGAAGAAATCTTTTTTGAATGCTTCTTTCACATCTTCGTTTTTGTTTTCAGAAGTTTTCTTTTCAAAGAACTCACCTTTGATTTTATCGAGAATCTTGTTTACAGGTCCCTGAAGGTCTTCGGGTAAAGTTTTGACCTTATCCCTTAACTTTTGTTCATTGGATCCAATAAAACGCTCCTGCGTGTCTTCTTTGTCATTTCCAGATTGTTGATGTCCTTCTAGATTTTCATGGATGTTTTCACGAAGAAGTTCAAGGTGACGAATTGCCATGTCAATCATACCAAGGCGAGTCATCACGTTACCTTCTGTGTTAATCATAATACAGTCAGGTCTACCGTGTTGATCAAGCTCTAAAGCAAGAACCAGGCGTTCTTTTTTCTCAGCTTCACACAGCTGTTCAATTTTCTCTGCGAGTTTGGTCATTTGATTCTTTGTTTTCTAGCTGGTTGTGCGATAGGAAAGCTAGATTCCTTGTAATGATTCTCTTTTTTGAAGGGTCATACGCCCTGCGGATCAATCCTCGATCTTCCAGTTCCTGGAGATGTCTGTACACTGAAGCTCGACTCATTGCGGTCAATTCTACCAGGTACTCCACTTTAGGATAACAGTAATCCCGTGCACCACAAAGACACACGAGAATACTGTACAGTCCCTTAGTCTGAAGAGAGATTGTTTGATCAAGCATCACTGATGCCGGCACTCTTCCAAACTTCATCGGATAGCATTTTGGTTTCAGTAATACCGGTGTCCCGGATCATTTCTGCTATCGGTTGCAACTTGGAAACAATACCTTTTGCAGCTTTGTACTGCTCAGATTCTTTGATTAATTCTGCTTGCTGGTCATTGATTGGGTAATTAGTAGCACCTGCACCCATTCCTGGGATATCCACTGTGCGAATGATTACTTTGTTTTTGATGCAAGTCTCAATAGCTGCAACATGCTCTTGAAATCTGTCATAGATCAGGAGCAATTCTTCGTTTGATAAGTTATTTTTCATAAAGCGAGTGTTTCAGTTGTTATACTGAAGAAATTTTGTGGTAATAAACCTGCTTTGATTAGCGTGTCGCACACTTCTTTGGTGCCGATCCGTAATTCTCGCAAGGATGGAAGAGAAACGTGATAATCGTACGTTCTACTACCAATCTTTACATGAGGAAAGATTGCGTTGAATAGCTTGTCTACCGGTGCATAGGTCAAATCGTACTTCATTTTGTCGATGGCAGCTTTAGCTCGCTTATGATCTGCGTCAATAGCTTGTCTGGTCGCTTTGTCCATCTCGTGGATCTGCTGAGGAGTAAAATCTCCCAATCCGTACATGACTCTACGAAACATAGATCGTTGAATCGTGTTCAGATGCAGTCCACCGAAGCGGTTAACTGGATTGTTGCGCTGATTTTGATACAACGCTTTGTCATACTTAACGGTAGTCAAGTGTTTTGTACGCTCATAAAAGATATTCAATCCCTGAGCGGTTGCTGTGATACTTTTAATATTTGACATAATAGTGGTTTTTGATAGTCGTTTTGAGAAAATGGGGATTAAATGTAGAACTTATAGAGATACACTCCAAATAATCTACATGAAATCTACAAAAAAAAGACCTTAGTGTTTAGTCTAAGGTCTTTTATATGTTTGGTTTAGTTTGGTTTAGTCTAAGTCAGCTTCAGCGAACTGTATGCGCTTTTTGTCTGCTTTCATTGAGATTGCAGCACGAACTTCTTCAACATTGGTATGTTTGATGAAATTGTCCTCTTTAGCAGGATTCACAGTGTAGAAAGTTCTACGGAAGATCGGTTGGTCTTCATAGCACAATACAACACCGTTTTCACGACTAGACATTTTGATATCGTAGTCAATGCTTTTCTCACGGAAAGGTTCCAATGATTCTTGCACTACGATCTTACCTTTAAGTTCCTGCCATGGTTTCCATTTAAGGTTCTTCAAGGTGGTTAGATGACCTTTTACAAGGCATGTTACAGGTTTCTCTTCGATGAAACCATTTTCGCTGAATTCGCTACGAACCTGGCGCAATACGATGTAACCGAATTCTTTGTTCTTTTCGTTTACACGGATTACCATGCCAGTTTCAGTAGGTACAACGGTGGGTTTAGAGAACGTTATGTTCTCTGGAGCAATAGCACTTTGCATAATCTGTAAAATAAAATGTTAATGAAAAAATGAAGTTGGATGGACTACTTGTCCATATTAGTCAGAAATCGACTTATTACGTAGATAATATGATAGGGTGTACTTACAGGAGCAATCAATAACAAGAAAATGTGATACTTAGTCACCTGGGACTGTTCATACACACTGAGTGATACATAGATTGCCATGAAGATGTAACACCACAGCAAATACTTTATAAGCGTTGCAAGAGTGATATACAAGATAATCTGATTCATAACTTGTGATCAGGGTGGTAGTTGAACCCATCGTAATCTGAAACATGTCTTGGTGTTTCAACAAGGTGGTGTTCTAATACTACCATGTTACCGTACAAAGTGATTAGGTGTTTTGACAAGCGTTCTCCTGGATCAGCAACCAATACGGGAGAAGACAAAGCATTTCCCATATTATCAGCAGGAAAGAATACTTCCTTTCCATTTACCACTTTGACAAGTAAATAGTTGTAGACAATGTCCACACAATCACGCACGTCTACTACATTTGCAGCATTGACTTCAGCGTCATCGTTATGAACACATTGGATGAAATTGTGAGCTGGTTCACTTAACGCATACAGCGCAGAACCGTTTTCTTCAGATACTTTATGGACTCTCATAAGGTTAGTAGAAATTGGAAAGCAACGAGTATTTACGCAAGAACTCCTTCTTGATAATCGTTAATTCACACACATTCAAAAGACTGTACTTATGACCATCTTTTGAAGTAAACTCGTACTTAGATAAAATTTCACCCAAGTTTTTGTTTCGAGTGTTATGAATACCAGGAACACGCATGGAATAGTCTTCTACAATTCGTGCTGGTCTATTGTCACAAAAAGTTACTTCGACTGTAAACTTGTAAACTGAACATTCATAAGTGAGTATCCAGTTTATAATCAATAACATGACACACATGAGTACTAACCACGTGTTGTCACGAATAAAGGTGAATAGGTTACGTTTTTTCATTGTTACCTCCAAATGTTTCGTTGTAGTATTCGGAAAATGTTTTCTGCTTACCAATATAGTCATCACCTTGATCTTCAATTCTACTATCTAACCAAGTGTTTTCGTGTTCTTGTCTGTGTATTGCTTTGGCTTGTTCAAGATAATCTCCAAACCCTATTAAATTAGGATTCATTAATACTAACCTATTGAATAACCAATCCACACTACTTTGTTTATTGTTACTCATTTGTTTTCCTTTACTATCTCTTAGCTTTACATCCTGTGTAAATGGTTCATAAAGTTGCACAACCTTTGCATTTCCATATTTGATTTTATCCTCAATATGCTGTCTTGCTTCTTTAACTGAAGAATGTGTGTTACCAAGACCGAAATCTACCCAAAAAGGAAACCACCATACTTTTCGTTGTGCTTCATACCCTAAGTACCTATCTTTTACTATACGATATTTTGTTTTAAAAAAAGATTTTATTTTATTTTTCATTTGTTACCTCTTTTACATTTACAAGATTCACAATGAAGAAGTCCTGCATTAACCCACAAGTAACTATGACCTTCATAATCAAATTTACCTACACCCCATGGAAGTTTATTATGGTCAACATAGGTTTTTTCAATTTTACTGTTTTCTTCACAACCGCTAATCATTCCGATTAACATTGCTGCTATTAATAGTTTTTTCATTATTTTGAAAATTAGAGTTCATTAATTTTTCTAGGTGTTCCAGGAGTTGGAAACCAAGTTCTTCATCTTCATCGATCTGTTTAGATTGATGGTGTTTCTTGAACTTCTCGTCAATCTGCTTGATAAAGAATGAGTTCCTAGATTTAGCTTCATTGATCGCTTTACGCAAATCAGGGTTGACAAAGTCTCGTATAAACTGATACTGTACATTCAACACTCGTGCAAGGATATATGCACGTCTTACATCTTTTATGTCTATACTCATAAGATTATTTGAAAGAAATGTTTTCACACACTGGTCTCGGAGAGCAGAAGCTCCGAGACTCATAACGTGTGTTCATGAAAAACCACAATTACTCGCATTGCCTCTTTATCTGCATAGAGGATTGGAAGGAGAGACCGGAATCGAACCGGTCCCTGGTAACTAAGTTTTGCAAGCTTATTTACCCGATACACGCAGTATTCTACTCTCCTTACATGTCTTAGATGTATTTTTTAGCAATCTCTTCAATAAGATCTTTAGGACAAGTACCTGATTTAGCAAACGTAGCTTCGATGATGATGTCATCAGCAATACTTGAAAGATTAACACGTTTTTGAATACTGATATCTAAGCCTTTATTTTTACCCCAACCAGCATAATAACCAGTATCTATCACAATGTCATTTGTGCTTTTTGATTCGATGATTTCATTAAAACTTTTATAAATTCTATCATAATCATCAGCAAGCTGATCTCGCTTTAACTCTAATTCTCTCATCTCGTTTTTTATGAAATTCAGCTTTTTGTACTCTTTAGTATTTTTGAGTTCAGCTTCAATTTTAGCAAAATGTTCAGCGTTTGCTTTTTGGATCTGCGCAGCTACCTTGCTCGCAAGGGATACTGCAATTTCTTTATTGATTTTCATTTGGATATTCGATTATGGTAGTAAGCACTGCCGGGTTCGAACCGGCGTTGTAGTTACGCTGACCTGACCCTTTTGCTTACTTGTCTTCGGATAGTCCTACTAGCGTTCAGCTACTCGCGTTCCCGCAGTTTCACATTGGTATCCTCTGCAACCACAGTGCTTACGTCTACTGATTACTCAGCAGACTCAGATTTTTTAGATGCAGACTTACGCGTCTGTTCTTTCTTTGCTTCTTTTAGTTGTTCTTCAAGGTCGTGAATCTTAGTTTTTGTAATGACACTATCATTTGTATTTTCTATTAAATACTCAATCAGCACTTCGTTTAAATTTTTTGTGTCATTGTACAGGTTGTCAATGATGAAGTCAGCACGATTGTTACTATAAGTAATCAGCATCACTAATCCCCAGCAATAAAAGAACATGGATGATACTTCTGCATGAGGAAACTTAGCAATAAACCCGGTTACTATACCTAAAGTGGTAAATATTAAAGCATAACCGAGCAGCCATTTTTGTTTCAGAGAATACTTTTGAAACTTCATTTCGTCTTCGTCTACATCCATCACTTTAAGACGGTTTGTCCAGGAGAACCCGATACTAAAGTTGATCCACGTAAGCATGATAGCGAACGTTTTTAGAAATTTGTTGTCAGCAAGTTCCGTTTTTACAGATGTTAAACGGATAGTTGGCAAAATGTGATAAGTATCAAAAGCAACTGTTTCGATAATACCAATCACAGGGCGGAATAAATATTTGTTAATCATTGGTTTAAAGTCATTATAATCTAGAAACCTAATAATAGGTGATTATTAGGTTCCAGACTTATATTAAATTAATTCTTGGTTGTAAGTTCCTCCAGCTAAACATTTAATGTCATCTACAGATATAGTCACAATTGAATCTCTCCTTTCTCCACGCAAATGCTCTTCCACCCATTTATTACAACTAATCTGCATTGTTGCTTTATTCATACTTATTGAAATAATTTTGTAAATTCCGTTTTTACTAAACAAGTGAACTTTGTGTCCAACTTCAAGAGACGAAATAAACACTTTACGATAGGCAGCACTCTGAGCAACCATGAATTCTCGGTACATATCAGCGTTCATGTCTGCAATGAAGCGCATGGTGACAGTCTCTACATTACCAGTTAAAGGGTCTTTTTCTCTTTTCTGAACACTCATTATGCAGTATTTAGACGGGTCAAATTCACTTCCGTCTTTCGCATAATAGAGTGAACAGTATTTGCCGATAGCAACGGTTTCACCGTTAAAAAAACGAACGCGATTTTTCTCGATACGAGGGATACAACCAGTCATCAAAAGTGGTTTGTATCTTTTCTGCAGTGCAGAGCTGAATGTCGATGTGGATGGTTCTAATGTCATACTGATGGTAGATTATACTCATACAAGAGTGTTTTGATTAATAATCACAAGGGTCAATTCTCTGATAATGAGACGGTCCGATTTCATAGATAGTATTGATATACCCGTCTACGAAAACGTAAACTATGTCATAGTCAGGAAACTTTAGAGTAATCATGAAGTTAAATTCAGAGAATTTAAACATGTATGCTTTAGATACAGGATTATCAAAAGCTAATTCGTCAATAAGACATGAGTCTTCAAATGTGATAGGTAACATTCCTGCTTCTCGGGAATATTCAATCGGAAAAGGTTTGATTTCAGACTGTGCAGACAAACTGCAGCAGAACAAACATAGTAAGTTAATCAATATCTTCTTCATCTAGATTAGGATTTCGATATTCAATGTGACCTTTGTGTTTCACCCATGGTCCTGGAGGGTCACCTACTCCATCCCAGGTATCAAATGCTTCCAATGCATCTTTAGCGCGAGGATAGCAGTAACGACCTTCGTAGACACTAGCGGTTATACCATAGACAAGTCCAGTGGTAAATGCAAAGTGACACAGTCCTACGATACCACGATTGGGTACTTCTTTTAAAGCGAAGTACCCTTCTCGTGACAATAACTCTTTTAACTCCTGAGTAATCATTTACTAAACTTTGGAGTTGAACGAGTTAGTTTTTCACTACGGTCGAACATAGTGACGGTTATGGTGTAAGAATTACGAATTCCTTCTACCATAAGTTTTTCTTGCTTACGTGCATCTGAGATATTCTCAGTAATCCACTTAGCAAGTGCTGATACATTAGCAAATGAGTGCTGTGAAGTCGCAGGTATTCTACTTGCGGTTCTTCTTTTACGTTTAATTTTTAACATGCGAATAATTGGTTTGCTTCCCGTGAGTGATTCGAACACTCCCTCTGTTCAAAAGCAGCTACCAGTGCTAATGAATTTTAGTTCCTTAAATTTTACGGGAAAGTTGACATGTTTTACAAGGTGTCACCTTTTAGGTTTTTGTACCCAATCCGTTAACTCATTAGTTATCGGATGAGCACAAAGAACTTTAGCTGCAATCGTGTATTTGTGATACAAATTGCATACTGTGGTACCACAAGAGTGATAATAAGTCATGTGAGCACAGTTTTGACAGCTTTTACTCGAAGTTGATATTCGAGAGTCCTTTAAGCATTCTGTTGTATGCATAGATGAAATCTTCTTTAGGGATCTTTAGAAAACAAGTTTCACTAATATCTGAATTGATGGTTATCAGCTTCTTTTCGACACTCCAGCTTTTCAATCCACGATTGTACTTGAGTGAAACAATGTTTGCAGTTACAGGACATACACGCTGTCGGTATGAAAAACAATAATCTGTAGCGATATACTGTATTGTGTTACTGAGATTTCGGTTGTGTTTGCATTGATAAAAATGCTTCATGTCGAAAGAGGGTAATTCTTCACCAAACATTACGGTATAATAAATACGTTTTTAGGTTTGGCGTCCAGTTCCTGGAGAAGATCAGCAATATACTGATCATTCTCATACTTATTCAGATGAGCGCAGTCACGCAGATCACTAATCAAGAGGGAATGATGCTGAGACCCAGGATTGACATGGAAGAAGTAACTTGTTTTACCTTTATGGTATACAGTACGTAACTCCATACTGGTCTTAGCAATCAGAATGTTTTTGACACTCAGGTGTTTGTCTTCACTGGCTTGTAAGATAACAATCACGTCTTCATCACCGAACGTGTGGTGTAGAAACGTGTCTTTGAGATCTGTACTGGTCATTATATTCTCACCTGTAAGGTCAAAGAATATAATGGCATTAGTGTAGTACCGTACCGACGGTAATACATTCATTGCTTTAACTATTAGGTTTTTCATAGGTTATTTAAAATAAGGTAGACCGTGTAGCTTATGGTGAATCTCGACTAAATCTTCACCGTGTTTTAGAATTCCATACTTTTCAAAGTACTGACGTTTAGCTTCAATACCAAAGATGGGTAATTGACATCTGATGTTAAGCTTTAGAAGATTAGAGTATCTAAATTCCCATTTGTGCTGCTCTTCGGGTATTACAAATACACACACTGATACCTCACGTTTAATAAACGAATATCGGATCGAACGATTACCAAAAATGTCGTAGACGTATGAGGTTTTTTCTGGATTTCTAAGATATATCCAACCATCACTTTGCATTTTTATCACATCTGGAGGATGACACGTAAACATGTCAATGTCTCTTGGATCACGGTTAAGTAATCCATATGCATTAAACATAATACTTCCTCCAAAAAGGGGTTCATGAAGTTCCCACATTAACTCGAACGCTGTGTCGCGGATTGCATTATAAAACGAGGGTGTCATAATTAATTTACTTTCTCATTTTTAAGTAAAGCTTGAACAAACCCACGTGCTTGATAAACAATAGCATTTTCTAAAATAGCATTATGCATTAGGTAATCAATATCACAATATGTTAAAATGTATTTATTTTCTGAGGATAGATTAGAATTTTTAGAAATACAATACACAGTTCGCTCTTCATAAACGCTCCAACGTGTGTTAGAAACACGAAAACCTGTTTGGGAGTACCATATAACTTTTGCATGAGGATACAACTCGTTATATTTTTCTAAACTCCCCATTAATGTGTGTGCGAATAGTCGATCAGGACAAATTATATAGATTCCACCGTCTTTACTTAGTTTTTCAAAGTGCATTTCTAATATATTCATAAGATGCATATCAAAAGAGATTAGGATTGGACAAGAAAGCTTTGGCTGTTACAATGGTATGGTGCTTGAGTTCAGATACTTCTGCAGATATATGTATAAATCCTTCAATGCTACCAAATAACAACTCAAACTTGATACCTGACTTCTGGATAACAATGTAACATGTTTGGTTACCATGTTTTTCATATTTAGTTTCAAGTGGAGTACACTTTTTTCCACTTTTCCATTCTACATTATTACGTTCAAACTCTTCGAACAGGTTTTCTGATTCCTGTATAGAAGAACAAAGGATGACGAGAACGTCACCCTTTTTCTCTAAATGCTTAAACGCCTTACACAGCTTGCTTTCCATGACTCATGTGATTACCCCAGTCGATATGAGACAAAACAGTGTGAGGGATTTCAGTAAATCCAATTGGTTTCACCATGTGGTGTTTCCCTTCAGGATCTGTAATGATATCTCCTACACTAGTAGAACGGATATTCAATGAAGCATACTGTTCGTTGAAATCGTTTTGAGATTTAAAATACGCTTCACCTAGTGATATAGCTTCTACAAAAGCAACCTCCTGGTACTCGTGTTGTCCCCTCACACATTCCGTGTTGAGAACCCCGTTGAACGGGTGATGAATTTTGTACTGCATAATAATTGTGGATTAGTAGTCAGGGCAAGACTCGAACTTGCGTGAGAACTATGCTCGTGTACCTTAGCCCACGCTCTCATTGTGTACCCAATTGCAGACACCTATCTGCTTTCCTGACTATTTTACTATTTCTTTTTGGTGTTAATTTGGTTTTTGACATAAGAAATTTTCTCATCTTCGGTCAAATCTGTAAAAAATTGAACTGCTATCGCTTTTCCCAATAATACTTTTCTTGCCATTACAAATCGGTCTTTAAGCGTGGTGTACTTCTTATTGTAATTAACTGGTTTAGCAATTTGCCACCTTTCAAGCATTTCTCCTTCAATCAGTACTGACGTCTGTTCTGTTACGGATTGGTCTTTCATCAATTCATCAATTAAAATTGTTTTCATTTTTATTTTAGTTTAAATTGTTAGTAGTCAGGACAGGATTCGAACCTGCGACCTTTGAAAATCCTGATTGGTTACAGCATATCATGCTCTGACCTCTGAGCTACCTGACTATGTTGCTGTCTTTCCAGCTGTCAAACCTTTTCCCTTGTCTGTTGGTTATTCAGACTTCCGACTCAGTTGTCGGTGCGTGGTCAGGACAGGATTCGAACCTGTAACTCTCTTGCACATTGTTGCACGTCTAAACAATCTTGATTAGAAATTATTTAAACAGTGTGTCCAATAACCTAGCACTTACTCAATCAAGAATAAGGTTATTTACCTATGGTGGAGAACCTCTCGCTGGCTGCGTCTAACCAATTCCGCTACCTGACCAGGTACTGTAATTGCTATTGATTACAAGGTGAACAGTTTAGTCACATGTCTAGGTGTTCACTCCCCTCCACACTCAGTTATAACAGGTAGTAGCTCCTTACAATCTCCTTCTTCTACAAACTTGATCATGTAAAAGAGGTTCGACTACAATTTCAGTGAGGATCGGTCCTTATTAAGCCTCAGTCTTCCTGTTACAACTGCTCACTCTTGGGAAATGAGAATGGTGTGTTAAAGTAAGCAGTTTAACGTCATGCTCAGGACAAAGAGATTAGCGATAGTAAAAGACTATGCTAAATAAGAAGATAGATACAACAGCAAGTATGCAACTGATGTTGACATACTTATTTGTTAATACTTTTTCATTTTTGACGGTGCTGTGCTTTGCTGTTTTAGAAATAACAAAGTACGTACTCCAGGTAACGAGTCTTCCTATAAAGAAAGTCATACACGTTAACGCCAGAAACAGCAGAATGGTTAATAGAAAGTTAGTCATGGGTATTAGTTATTAGAATTATTAGTTTGTTTAATCTTTCCGACAACTTGTGCCATGGTGTTACCTTTACCACAACCACATCCACATGACCAACCAGACACTCGAAGCACTTTATTCTTTTTGATAGAATAGAACATGAAACTGTCGTCATATTGTGCTTTTTTACATAGAGCATTCTTATGCTTGATGTAATGCTTTGCTTTGTTTTCTGTATTAAATACTATCATGATGATATTGAATTAAAAAGAAAAGCGAGATTCGAAGTTCTACACTATGAGATCTTCATCGCTCTCGCTAGGCGAAACATAAGCACAGCATAACTGCGCTTATCATTAGATAAAGTTTACTCCCATCTGCACTCAGTTGTAATCTCACAGGAAACTTTCCTGGACCCTTCAATTTAGATTACTCTACTTCCGGCACTGACTATTGATTACAACTGCTCACTCTTGTGAAGTAGGTTACGCAGAATGAATATTTTTATAAATACTTCCAAATAAATGGATGTCTTTGTCTTTGTTTATTATTCTTTAAAGAATACTGTATGGTTCTGCGACATATACCTGTAACTTTAAAAGCTTTTAATATAGAAGGAAATGTTGCAATCAACTCACCTTCTTTAGTATATTGTGCTATACGTTTTCCTTCAACTCCTCCTTTACCATGTGTAGTCTTTCTGCCTTTGTTAGCTTCAGAAATCTTCTTTTTAGTTTCTTCAGACATTACTCTGCCTTTGCAGTTAGTATTACCTACACCAGCTCCAGGTCCTCCGTTAGATGCGTTACATAAATCACAACCTAAGTTTTTATAATAGTCAATCCAATATTGCTCTCTTTCGTTTTTATTGAAAGATTCACACTCTTCTATGACTTCCATAATAGGATTTAATGTTAAACTTCTAATCCAATTGCTTATGTGTCTTCGGTCTTTATTACTTTTAGCATTGTTTAGATGTCTGTGAAGTCTTTGAGTAAGGTTGTTAGTCTGTCCTATATATCTTACAGTATTGTTGATAGGATCTTTTAGTACGTATATATAAATTTTCATATTACAAATATAATAAAGAGATTGTGAAGTAGGTTATGACGCATTAAAGCAAAGCAGTTTAGGCACATGCTCAGGTGTGGTAGGACGCTACTCCTTGTTGTGGTATTACGTGAACAAGCTTACGTTCACAACCATTTGGGTTTGGGTGTTACATATATACTTTGGGAAATCAAAGTCAGGGTAAATCTGCGGGTGGTGTTTCTCTTCTTCCTCCATAGAGAGAAAGAACAAACTATAGAGAGAGATATAGAGAGTAAAAGATACATATAGAGAGACTATATAGACAGTTACTACATGCAGTACGTATGAATGTATCGTATGTACGAACAGACTGTAATGTTAGCCATCTAATGCAACCTCGCAAGAGAGCGTTTTGTGCGGTTTTGTGTGCTGCGGTGTATGGTAAGATAAGGGGATGTATGATGTCCCACTCACGCTATCATGCACACAATCAACAAGTTACCGTGATAAAATGACCTCAACACGGTCATGATGTAGTGCACCACGCAGTGGTTATAATTCAGTGAAAACATTCTACAACATGAGCAATGCGTAGCATTGCGAATGCAGTTGAGATTCGTGGTTACTGACTCCTGATTGGGGTTGTAATGTACTCCGGATGGTAGCTGGTTAAGAGGATGTGTCTCTATACTCTCTATATAGGGAAACAAGACACCTAAATTGTAACTCATTGATTATCAATACCACGATATTTGGGTGGTCTCATTTCTCTATATAGAGAGAGACAAGACAATGTGAGGATCATGGAATGTACTATGATGATGAGCTTTCTCTCCTGGAGATGATACATATCATGCTACCACGATATCCCGACAACGAGCGTACTCCGGAGAGGAGCAAGAGCAACGAGGTCATGATACCAGGACATCTTGATGTCCCGACAACAACGCTTGCGCCCGCGTCGTGCAAACTTGTTTTGCACAGCGGACACGGTGTCGAACGAAGTGAGAACCGATTGTGGTGACGTCAAACGCAACCCACGGTACGCAAACTTGTTTGCACCGTGGAAATAAAGTGTCGAGCGTAGCGAGAACCTTTAGGAGATGAGCACAGTAACCCGAAGGTTACTGTTGCTCTTGTTGGTAGGTCTCAATCAGTTCTGTACTGATGATTAAGCTTGCGAGCAGCGCAAGCGAGACCACTGGTGCAACCCACATGTGGTCATCTAGGTTGCCGAGTTTGATGTTAATCAAAAGCGTGCAAGTGGCGATAACGCTGAACACTTGCACGAATCTTGCTACATTAATGGGTTTCATTTCTGTATGGTTTAGGGTTCAACACATTGAAGTAGATACCTGCTGCTACTAACAGATAGCAAGCTGCAAAGAAATGTATTATCCATTTCTGTTCGCTACTCCAATCTCCAAGGTAACCTTGAGTGTTACTCCATTTTCCAATCATTAGTTGATAGTAAAAGAAACCCGCTGCGAAAATGCAGAATACGAAGAATGTCGCAGCTGCATAGAATTTAAAACCTTTTTTCATATATGAGAGTTATTTTATGGTGTGAGTCTAATTCTGTGAGAACTTTCTAATCAGTGAGTAATGCGTAGCATTAGGAACTGAGAAAGAATAAAAGCACAGAGGTGTTAACCCCTGTGCTAATGATTACATGGAAAGCTGTGCTTCGTGCTCTTGATCAGCGATTGTTGCTAAATCAGGTTCAGCCGCAATGACCTCAGTGCATCTAGAAACATAGTCGCACCAATCGGAAAGAGATTTGCTTGAGTGATTGGTTTGACTTTCAATTTCAGTATGATACGCAATGCGGTGAAAATCTTTATTGAAATCGTCTTTATCAAGCTCCAACTCTTTTGCAGCATCTTCGGACCAATAGCGTTCAGAAACGATATTTTCTTTAACAGGTTCATCGCCTTTCTTAAACCAAGCGTGCTTAGTTTTAACACGTTGATAAGAATATGAAACCTGTTCTTTGAAGCGGTCGTAACGCTCGAACTTGATATTGACTTTGTCATCGCCGATGTTATCAAATACTTTGTTGACGCCTGGTATTTCAGGTTCTGTGTAGATACCTAAAATAATTTCAGCGGCAACGCTTGCATTACCTGTTGCTGCAATAACTTCCATGATAGGCTCGATGTCGTTACCAAACTTGGTAGACAGAGCAAACTGAATGATGTTTTTCATATACGAGTAATTTTATGGTGTGGTTCTAGTTCAGTGAAAGCATCCTAACGTGCGAGTAATGCGTAGTATTATGAGCAAAGGATGCGAACGAACGTTTAATATTTACATAGTCATGAAAAAGAAAGCACTCCCCCGTTAAGAGAGAGTGCTTTGCTTGTTAGTCGAGGTCAACGTCTTCTTCGTCGTCGTCGCCTTCGTCCGTGATGTTCGCGTTAGCACGAACTCTGCGAGCAACGGTGCTTTCCGCTTGCATTTCCTCACGCATAAGTTGCATGCGCAATTCTGTCAACTCGCTTGGTACGCCCGTGTAGTATTTTTCATCATCTTCGTTGGTACGCAACTCTAATAGAGCATTGTTTCCAACGAATTTGCTTGTGAAAAATAACGGTTTACCCGTTACGTCATCTGTCTTGTAATACGCGCCTTGAACCTCTTCATACTGTTTGAGTTCTGCTTTACTACCTGAAACCTCGTAAACGTAACGATCTGTACCATTCTTAGTACGATACTTGTTGATTTTTTGAATTTTCAATGACATAATATAAATATTAAATGGTGTGGTTATAATTCAGTGAAAGCATTCTAAAGGTTGAAACCTAATGCGTAGCATTAGTGTTTCACATAATACCAACCACGTGTGTTGCCACGTAGCGAAGCGAAGTGAAGCAAACACCGGGGGTGGGTGGTAACCTACTCCGAGAGGGGGCGTAGCAACCTAGGTGGTACCAACACGCACACACTCACCATATACCGGATACCGGGGGTG
>OGVN01000024.1_pt1 | contig 18310 bp, 17 predicted proteins | sample 1575751 | NCBI WGS metagenome assembly OGVN01 (sample SAMN07581530, study PRJEB24739) | freshwater metagenome | place: Singapore | collected 2015-01 | reverse complement strand
AAATACAAGGGCAAAAGTATCGAAGATGTAATTAAGATGCACCAGGAGGCTGAAAAGCTGATTGGACGACAGGCACAAGAAGTTGGCGAAGTCCGCAAACTAGCTGATGACTTGATTAAACAGACACTTTCTAAACCGACTGCTCCTACTGAAGTTGAGCCTGAAGTTGATTTCTTTGAAGACCCAAAGAAAGCTGTAAGTAAAACGCTAGAGCAGCATCCTGACATTTTGGCGGCGCGTCAAGCTACCCTTGAGATGAAAAAGATGCAGATTCAGCAACGTTTGTCGTTTGAACATCCTGACTTTCAGAACATTGTTCAAGATGCAGGTTTTGCGGAGTGGGTAAAACAGAGTCCCGTCCGCCTGCAATTGTATGCAAAAGCTGATAGTGAGTATGATTTTGATAGCGCAAACGAACTTCTGTCTACTTATAAGGCTTTGAAGCAGGTACAGCAACAAGAACAGGTCAAACAGGCCAAGAAAGTTACTGAATCTAGCTTGAAGGCTGCTGCTGTCGACACTGTTGGCACCGGGACAATTTAGAGAGTCATCTGGCAATAATCGAGTCTTTTTCATAGAAAGCATGGATACCGATACCAATGTCATCAAAAATGTATTTGTGACAGATTTCGGTAAAGATAGGCAATTAGTAGCTGTGGCGAAAGAGGGTTACATAGAAAGAAATGCAGATGGCGATAAAACCCTCACATTGTTGCCTGGCAGGAGATATCAAGGCATCCCAGGTAACACTGATTTTAGAATCACTGAATTTGATAAGTACACCGTCAAACTAGAAGACAAGGTTGTTAATCCAGAGATTACAAGCCCAAACACTATGCCTTTATGGGTATTGTTGAAAGACTTATCAATTCAGAACCTAGCTGAAATTCTATGGCGCATCGGCGTACCACTGATGTCTCTAGCTTTAGTAATTATTGCTATTCCCCTGTCATACACAGACCCGCGCAAAGGTCGTTATACCGGCTTAATCATGGCTGTATTGATTTACTTCTCTTACTCAAATATTTTAAATTTGATGCAAGCTTGGGTCAGAGTAGGAAAAATTAATTTTTTTATTGCTTGGTGGCTACCTCACCTTATCGCAATCATTATTGGCATAGTTTTTCTTTATTACAGAGAAAATAGATCTATAAGGTTACTTAACTATAGGCAATACTTAATCAGATGGAAAAAGGTTAAAGGTCATTAATTATGTGGCAAAAACTTTTTCCCCTAGTTTACGAGCGCTATCTTGCGAAACAAATTTATTTGTCCTTTGCCTTTATTTTGTTTGCACTCACTTCATTATTTGTTTTCTTTGATTTCATTGCCGAAATTAGAGATACCAACAACACATATTCTGTTGCACTCGCTTTTTTAACCGTTCTTATGCGTGTACCAAGTCGCTTGGTAGAAATTATTCCGATTGCAGGCTTGATCGGTGGCATTTATGTGATGGCTAATATGGCTGCACTCTCGGAATACACCATCTTGCGTATTGCTGGATTGGACACAAAAAAAGCTTTAGCAACTTTAATGAAAATTGCTATCCCTATTGCTTTGCTCATTCTTTTCATGAGTGAAGTTTTGGGCCCATTTACTGAAGGTCTTTCAAAAAATATTCGTCTAGGCGCGCTCAATCAAGGTAGAGAAACGTTGGAGTTTCGATCTGGCGCATGGATCAAAGATAAACTGCGCGATAACGATGGTCGAGGAAAAATTAAAAACGGGATACGCTATATCAACGTTGGCGCACTAGAAAATAATCAAACAATTCGTGGCTTTAGGATGTATGAGTTTGATGAAAAATATAATCTGCTAGTTAGCCGCACTGCTGAAACTGTTAGATTTATTGGCGAAGGATCTTGGCGCCTCAATAAAGTGACAGAAACTAGATTTACCGAAAAACCAGGTGAAAGTGTTTTAGACCCTAGTTTTAATACTGAAATCAAACGATTAGATACCCTAGACATAGAAACTGACGTCAGCCCTCAACTCTTGGGTGCACTACTCATCAAACCAGATCGTCTCTCAATCATTGATTTATTTAATTACATCAACCACCTCAAAGAAAATAAGCAAGACTATCAGCGCTACGCAATTTCTTTTTGGAAAAAAGTAATTTACCCATTCACAATTTTGGTGATGTTGGCACTGGCTTTACCATTTGCTTACCTCCAAACTCGCTCAGGCGCCATTGGTTATAAAGTGTTTGGCGGCATCATGTTAGGCATCAGTTTTCAGCTCTTTAATAGCCTCTTCTCTCACTTAGGCCTACTCGGCGAGTGGCCCGCCTTGGTGAGCGCCATCACGCCGGCGATGATTTATTTCATCTTGGCACTGGTTGGCATACGCTGGGTCTCAAAAGTTTAAGCATTTAGGTTTTTTTGCATTATTTCTACAAATAATATTAAATCGATTTAATATACGATTTAATACATATAGAGATGATTGCTCATGAACTTACATCAATTTAGATTTGTCAGAGAAGCTGTTAGACAAAACTTCAACCTTACCGAAGCAGCTAAAACTTTGTTCACGTCTCAACCAGGCGTCTCAAAAGCAATTTTGGAGCTAGAGGATGAGTTAGGGGTTGATATCTTCCGTCGCCACGGCAAAAGAATTCGGAGCCTCACCGAGCCAGGTAAACGCATTCTGACATCGATTGAAAGAATTTTGATCGAAGTTGAAACACTTAAACGTGTGGGCAAAGATTTTGCTGCCCAAGACCAGGGTAACTTCGTGATTGCCACCACCCATACGCAAGCACGTTACGCCTTACCCAAAGTGTTAACTGAGTTCACTAAGCGCTTTCCTAAAGTGCGCGTAAGTATTCAACAGGGTAGCCCACAACAAATTGCTGATATGTTGATTCATGATCAAGCAGATATCGCGATTGCTACTGAGGGCATTGCCGGCATCGATGGTTTGTTGGCTCTGCCAGGTTACCAATGGCAACACGTGATTGCCGTTCAACCAGAACATCCTCTTTTATCTAAGAAAAATGTTTCATTAGAAGACCTGGTGGAATACCCAATCATTACTTATGACAAAGCCTTTGCTGGTAGAACAAAAATTGATAAAGCGTTCAACAGCAAAAATCTAAAACCTGATGTGGTACTAGAGGCGATTGACGCAGACGTAATCAAAACTTATGTAGAAACCGGTATGGGCATTGGTATTGTGGCTGGCGTTGCTTATGACGCTGAACGGGACCGTAATTTAAGAGTAATTCCTGCTGGTCATTTGTTTGGCAACAACGTTACCAAGATTGCAGTCAAACAAAACGCGTACCTACGCTCTTTTGTTTACACCTTTATTGAATTGTTCTCACCAACCTTGACTCGTAAATTAGTCGATCAGGCCATGTCTGGCGAAAACGTGGATTACCAAATTTAATTAAAAACACTACTTATTTTTTATTGAGTGCTTTTATTTTTTTTGGTTTTGATTTTTTACGAGATTTCATAGCTAGCACCAGGGTACTGGGCTAGCTTTTCAATTAGGTAAGGCATTACTGTTGCCATCGTGGTTTTTAGTGTCCACGGTGGATTAATGACGAACAAACCACTGCCCAACATGCCAAAACCTTTTTCATCTGGCTCCTGAACTGTCATCGCTATATTGAGTGTTTTATCTGATGACTTGCGCAACGACTCCAGCATGCGAACGTGATCACCTCTGGTCAAAATCGGATACCAAACGAGATAAACGCCTTCAGCAAATCTTGCTAAACCCTCTTCTAAAGCATCAACCACTTTAAGGTAATCGGTTTTTATTTCATAAGGCGGATCCATAAAAATCACTGCTCTACGAGTCGGTGGTGGCAATAAAGCTTTCAATGATGCAAAACCATCGCTTTTGAATAATTTAGCCTGACGATCACGCTCAAAGTTCTCTTGCAAGATGTCAAAGTCAGTTGGGTGTAACTCAAAAAGACGCATACGATCATCTGCTCGAATGGTTCTACGAATTACCTCTGGAGATCCTGGATACAAACTCCAATCACCTTTGTTATTACATAACTGAATCAGGTTCATGTACTCGCGCAACACTGGCGGCAAACCATCACAATCCCACAAACGTGCCACACCATCTAGATATTCTGATTTTGTGTTGGCATAGTCAGATGCCAATGAATACATGCCTGCTCCTGCATGAGTATCAATCACCCAATACGGCTTATCTTTTTGGTTCATGTACATCAAAATTTGCTGAAGCACACAATGCTTTAAGACATCAGCATGATTGCCTGCATGAAAGGCGTGACGGTATGCAAGCATTGTCTATAAGATCCGCTGGAATTTGTTTTTAGTCAGAATGACGGAGATGAAATCTTTGGTGCCGCGGGACGGACTCGAACCGTCACACCTTTTGGGCGGGAGATTTTGAGTCTCCTGTGTCTACCAATTTCACCACCGCGGCATGCATGTTTTTAAGTACTTTTAAAGCACCAACTGCAGGCAAGACCGCTATTATGCCTCAAGTACCTTAAGAAGTGAAGATGTATCGTCGTACCCCCACCCTGCATCCATGAGCTTTTCCAGCTGCAAAGCCACTGTTTGCAAGGCTGGCATGTCCAAATGGGCTTGTTTAGCAGCGTCCTTCACCAAGAAGAAATCTTTAGCATGTAAGCGTGCCTCGATACCTGCCTTGAAGTCCCTATTAACCATTTTGGGACCCATTAAATCGAGCATACGACTACCCGCCATTCCACCAGAAATTGCCTCAAATACTTTTTGCAAATCCGCTCCATTCGATGCAGCAAATCGTAAAGACTCAGCAACCCCCTGAATATTGATCACTTGGGCTATCTGATTACACAACTTAGCAACTTGGCCATGACCCACAGCTCCAATATGAGTGATTGTTTTGGCGTAGTTCTTAACAATTTCTTTCACTTTGACCACGTCTGCATCAGCACCACCTAGCATCATGACCAATGTGCCTTCAGTAGCGGCTTTGACACCACCACTCACAGGAGCATCAACATAACTGACATTTTTACCAGCCATGATGGCTGCAATTGCTTTCGTGCCCTGTGGGTCAATGGTGCTGTGATCAATACAAATTGCTCCAGGCTTAGCAGTGGCTATGACAGGATTTTTACCTGCATGCAAAACCTCCGCAACGTCTTGAGTACTCATCACATTGGTAATAATGAAATCAGCTCCATCAGCAGCCTCCGCTGGTGAAGCGCAGGAAATCGCACCAGCATCGACCAAATGTTTTGCTTCGTTTTGATATACCTCAGGACGTCTGGCATAGATCCTTAATTGATGTCCCGCCTTTAATAAATAACCAATCATCGGGCGACCCATATTGCCTAGACCAATGAATGCAATCGTGCTCATTTGTATCCTCTTATTTGTAAGTAGTTATTTTTACCAAGGCAATAAGATTGTTGAGCCTGTGGTTTTTCGATCTTCCAAATCACGATGGGCTTGCGCAGCATTTTCCAATTGATACTTTTGATTAATTTCAATCTTGATTTTGCCGCTCATGACCTTGTCAAATAAATCAGCAGCCATAGGCTCTAACAAACTTCTGTCATGCGCGTAAGTCATGACCGTTGGTCTTGTTAATTTCAATGAACCCTTACCACCCAAAATACCAACATCGATTGGAGGAACTGGACCAGAAGCATTGCCGTATGTAACCATCATGCCTCTTGGCATGATGCAGTCCAAAGACTGCATAAAAGTATCTTTACCAATCGAGTCATAAACCACGTTAACACCACGACCATTGGTAAGTTCACGGGTACGTTTTACAAAGTCCTCTTTGTTATACAAGATGGTGTGATCGCAACCATAAGATTTGGCTAATTTTGCTTTTTCTTCTGAACCGACTGTACCAATTACAGTCGCACCCAATAGCTTTAACCATTGCATGGCAATTAAGCCCACTCCACCAGCTGCCGCATGGAATAAAACCGTATCACCAGGCTTTACCTGATAGCTATCCGTTAATAAGTACTGAACTGTTAACCCCTGCAACATCATGGCAGCACCCATTTCAAATGAAATGGCATCTGGCAACTTAACAACTATATCTGCCGGCATCACACGAATCTGGCTATAAGCTCCAGCAGGTTTACCAGCATAGGCAACCCGATCACCCACCTTTAAATGTTTGACCTCAGAGCCTACTGACTCAACAATTCCAGAAGCCTCCATGCCCAACCAACCTGGTAAAGGTTGTGGGTACACCCCTTTACGGAAATAAACATCGATGTAATTAAGGCCAATGGCTTCGTGTCGAATTCTGACATCTTGGGGACCAGGATCACCCACCTCAACGTCTACCCACTTAAGAACCTCTGGACCACCTACTTCCATCATTTTGATGGCTTTAGATTGCATCACGCTCATCGCTGTCTCCTGCTTTTGTTAGCTGTTTTTGTTTAATTTTTTTGGTTTTTTAGGTAATCAAGCCTCAATTTGCCTAAAATTACGTACTTAGCTAAATATATAGCAATTCTTTACTAAAAGTTACCTACGGGAGTATTTATGGCCGGTCATTCCAAATGGGCCAATATCCAGCATCGCAAAGGTCGCCAAGACGAAAAGCGAGGCAAGATCTGGACGAAGTTAATTCGAGAAATCACAGTAGCGGCCAAAATGGGTGGTGGAGACATTGCCACCAACCCACGTCTTCGTCTAGCCATCGATAAAGCCAAAGATTCGAACATGCCTAACGATAACGTGCAAAGAGCGATTCAGCGGGGCACAGGCTCACTAGAAGGTGTGAACTACGAAGAAATCCGTTACGAAGGCTACGGTCTTAATGGTGCTGCAGTGATTGTGGATGCGCTAACAGACAACCGTACGCGCACGGTCGCTGAAGTAAGACATGCTTTTACAAAACATGGCGGTAATTTAGGTACTGATGGCTCAGTGGCATTTTTATTTAAGCACTGTGGTCGTATGTTCTTCGCACCCGGCACATCCGAAGATGCATTAATGGAAGCTGCACTTGAGGCAGGTGCTGATGATGTAATTCCCCAAGAAGATGGCTCTATTGAAGTAGTTACTCCTGCCTATGAATTTGCCACAATCAAAGAGGCTTTGATTGCAAAAGGTTTTACCCCTGAATTGGGTGAAGTCACGATGCGTCCGGACGCAGATACTGAACTATCTGGAGATGACGCTATCAAAATGCAAAAACTATTAGATGCCCTTGAAGCTTTAGATGATGTTCAAGAGGTATATACGAATGCATCCATGGAATAAAAATATTCCATATTGAACACCGCGTCAGATTATTAAATTAGTTAAAGTCAGTTGAATAAACGAAAGTATTTATGAAAATTTTAGTTGTTGGTTCTGGTGGTCGCGAACATGCGTTAGCTTGGAAACTAGCTCAATCACCAAAAGTACAAAAAGTATTTGTTGCACCAGGCAATGGTGGGACAGCAACTGCATCTGCCAAGAATATGGGCATTGAGAATCTTCCAATCACTGACCTTCATGCATTAGCCACATTTGCTCAAGAAGAAAAAATTCATTTGACAGTAGTTGGTCCAGAAGCCCCATTGGCGGGTGGCATTGTGGATATTTTCAGAAATCAAGGTTTAAGAGTTTTTGGACCCACGCAAAAAGCTGCCCAATTAGAGTCTTCTAAAGACTTCGCTAAAGCGTTCATGAAACGCCACAACATTCCAACTGCGGAATATCAAACGTTTTCAAATATCACAGAAGCACATGCTTATATCGATGCAAAAGGTGCACCGATTGTGATCAAGGCTGATGGTTTAGCTGCTGGTAAAGGCGTAGTTGTTGCCATGACCTTAGAAGAAGCGCATGGCGCTATTGACATGATGCTCTCTGACAACAAACTAGGTGATGCAGGTGCACGCGTAGTGATTGAAGAGTTCTTACGAGGCGAAGAGGCTAGCTTTATTGTGATGGTCGATGGCAAGAACGTTTTGGCGCTTGCAACCAGTCAAGATCACAAGCGCTTATTAGATGGTGACCAGGGCCCTAATACAGGTGGCATGGGAGCGTACTCTCCTGCTCCAGTCGTAACACCAGAGATACACGCAAGAGCTTTGAGAGAAATCATCATGCCAACCGTAAAAGGTATGGCTGCCGACGGGATTCCGTTCACAGGTTTCTTGTATGCAGGGTTAATGATTGATGAAAGTGGTAAAGCAAAAACATTAGAGTTCAATTGCCGCATGGGAGATCCTGAGACTCAACCAATCATGTCTCGCATGCGTAGCGACTTTTTAACGGCTCTTGATGCTGCCGTTGACGGAAAACTCGATCAGGTTGAACTTGAATGGGATCCTCGCATTGCTTTAGGCGTCGTGATGGCTGCGCACAATTACCCAGAAACACCTCGTAAAGGTGATGTGATTACTGGCATCCCTGCCGATGATGAAAATCATGTGACTTTCCATGCAGGAACCACAATGGAAGATGGCGTACTTAAGACATCTGGTGGTCGCGTATTGTGTGTGGTTGGCTTAGATCACACAACTAAAGGTGCACAACACAAAGCTTATGCTCATTTAGATCAAATTAAGTTTGATGGCGCCCAGTTCCGTCGCGATATTGGTTATAGAGCTCTTTGATATGTCAAACACCGTGATTGATACCAACATACTGCGCAACTATTTTCTAGGCTTGCAAGATCGCATCACCGATGCGATGGGCGAACTAGATGGCAAAGCATTTATTACAGACGCTTGGACAAAACCTGCTGATGCCAAATTAAAAGGTGATGGTAGATCTCGCATCTTGGAAGATGGCAATATTTTGGAACGTGGTGGCGTTGGCTTTTCACATGTACGTGGCGACGCCATGCCGCCATCTGCCACGGCACATCGCCCTGAATCAGCGGGTCGTGCTTTTGAAGCCATGGGTGTGTCATTGGTGTTTCATCCACGTAACCCACATATCCCAACAGTGCATCTGAATGTGCGTTGCTTTATTGCACAAGCAGAAGGTAAAGAACCTGTTTGGTGGTTTGGTGGTGGCATGGATTTGACTCCCTACTACGGCGATGAAAAAGACTGCCAACACTTCCACCAAACTTGCAAAAATGCTTTGGATCCCTACAACCCGGAATTGCATCCTCGTTTTAAAAAGTGGTGTGATGAGTATTTCTATTTAAAGCATCGTGATGAACCACGTGGCATTGGTGGTATTTTTTATGATGACTTTAGCGAATTAGGTTTTGAGAAGAGTTTTGAAATGACTCGCTCAGTGGGTGATGCATTTTTGGACGCTTATTTACCGATTGTTAAAAAACATCAACACGACCCCTACACAGAAAGCCAAAGAGAATTCCAAGCTTTCCGTCGCGGGCGTTATGTTGAATTTAATTTGGTATTTGATCGAGGCACATTGTTCGGCTTGCAGTCAGGCGGTCGCACAGAATCGATTTTGATGTCGATGCCGCCAGTAGTTCGTTGGGGCTACGATTGGAAACCGGCCACCAATAGTCCTGAATCACGTCTTTATACAGATTTCTTAAAGCCTAGAGATTGGATCCATCTTTAATGGATATTAAAAAGCGTAAAGCGATAGGAATTTTAGGCGGCACTTTTGATCCTCCACATTGGGGACATTTACGTTTAGCAGAACACTTTTCAAGAGTGTTGCAGTTGGATCACATTATTTGGATGCCTGCTGGTCAACCATGGCAAAAGAGCAGTGATATCACCCCAGCCAAACATCGCTTGGCCATGAGTGAATATGCCATTGAAACCCTGCATGACTTATTTGTGGATCATCACATTTACACCAAGATTGAAATCAGCACGCTAGAGATGGCTAGAGAAGGCCCTAGCTACGCCATTGATACAGCCAAAGAGATCCGCGCGCTGTATGGCCCTGATGTATCCATTACGTGGCTAATGGGTGCAGATAGCTGGGCAAATATAAAAACCTGGCACCAGTGGCCAGAACTACCCAAATATGTACACCTAGCTGTGGCTAGCCGCCCAGAGACAACTTTAGATAACGCCAATGAGGCTAACACCACGGTTTTTGCTGATAAACAGACCTCTGACCCTCAATTGTTACAATTGAGCCCATTAGGACATGTTTTGTTTGATCAAAGCCTGCAAATTAATCTTTCCTCCAGTGCACTTCGTGATGGTTTCTATAACAGCACCTCATGGGATGAATTGGCAGATGCAATACCACCCTTGGTTCTCGATTACATCGAAGCCAAAGGTCTTTATAGAAATAAATGATGGATATTCCAAAACTACAACGTGTGATCATTGATGCCCTTGAGGATGTCAAGGCTGAAGATATTCGTGTGTTTGATACGAAGAAGATTAGTGATCTTTTTGATCGCGTGATCATTGCCACCGGTAACAGCAACCGCCAAACAAAATCTTTAGCGATGTCTGTCAAAGAAGCCGTGAAAGAAAAAGGCGGCGAAGTAATCTCTGTGGAAGGTATGGAGACTGGTGAATGGGTATTGGTTGATTGTGGCGATATCGTTGTGCATATTTTGCAACCGATGTTGCGCTCATACTACCAACTAGAAGGTATCTGGGGCGATAAACCTGTACGCGTTAAGTTGGGCGGCAAAGCTAGCAAATCAAAACGTTTTGCTAGTGAACCAGAGGACGAAGAGGACGATTAAGCCCATTGGCTTAAAACTCCTTTTTTAAGCCATGAAACTGTGGGTGATTGCAGTTGGTCACAAAATGCCTGCTTGGGCAGAAACTGCCACCCAAGACTATGTAAAGCGCATGCCAGCAGATTGCGCCATTCAGATCAAAGAACTAAAACCTGATTTAAACCCGGCCAAAGAGGCGGTTAAGATTAGAGAAGCCCTACCCAAGGGTGTGCACATCATCGCTTTAGATGAACGCGGCAAAGATGTTTCTACAAAAGACTTGGCCAATCAAATGAGCGCTTGGCGCCAAGATGGTAAAGATATTGCTCTGTTGATTGGTGGCGCTGATGGCCTAGACCCAGAACTAAAAAATGAAGCCGCATCCATGATGCGCCTATCTAGCATGACCTTACCACACGCTATGGCACGGGTCATTTTGGTTGAACAACTCTACAGGGCCTGGACGATTTTGCAAGGTCACCCTTATCACCGGGTTTAAATCTGAATTACTTTTAACAGATGTCCTCTTATATTTATTTAGCTTCTCAAAGCCCTAGACGCCAAGAACTTTTACATCAAATTGGTGTGAAGTTCGAGCTATTACTGGCAGATACCACAGAGGATGCCGAATCTCTAGAGGCACATATACATGGTGAACCTGCACTGAGTTATGTGGAGCGCGTTACTTTGGCTAAGTTAGATGCAGCAGAGCAACGCTTACTGAGCCGCCACTTACCTTGGGCACCTATTCTGTGTGCCGATACAACCGTGGCAATTGTTTTAGATGATAAAGAAATTATTTTGGGTAAACCTGAAGACGAGGCAGATGCCAAAAGAATTCTTCAGATACTAAGCGGTAAGACACATCAAGTTCATACAGCCATTGCATTGCTTGCTACTCAAGGCGAAAAACCAAAGGTTTTAGTCTCAAGCTCATCTGTTACTTTCAAAAGTTTGAATGATGCGGAAATTGATGCCTACATCGCCAGCAAAGAGCCCATGGGCAAAGCAGGCGCATATGGCATACAAGGCATCGCTGGATCATTGATTAGTCATATTTCTGGTAGCTTTAGTAGCATCATGGGCTTGCCTCTATATGAAACTGCCCAGTTACTTCAAGAAACTGGTATAAAGTTTTCTATACAAAACTAAAACCATTCAATATCACCCATCGCAATGATCGAAGAGATTCTAGTCAACATTACCCCTCAAGAAACACGCGTTGCGATTATTCAGCAAGGTGCTGTACAAGAACTTCATATTGAAAGAAGTCAAAGTCGTGGCATCGTGGGTAACGTGTATTTAGGTAAAGTAACTCGCGTTCTACCGGGCATGCAATCTGCTTTTGTAGATATAGGTTTAGATAAGGCTGCTTTTTTGCATGTGGCCGATCTTTGGATGCCAAAAAATTCCAAACCTGATAACACCCCGATTGAAAAACTGGTGTTTGATGGTCAAACGATTTTGGTTCAGGTATTAAAAGACCCATTAGGCACTAAAGGCGCACGCTTGAGCACCCACATCAGCATTGCTGGGCGCAATTTGGTTTACTTGCCACAAGAAGACAATGGTAATCAAATTGCTATATCTCAAAAAATTGATAATCTCGAAGATCGTGATGCACTCAAGAAACGCTTTCAGGCATTGATGCCTGTTGGTGAACAAGGTAGTTATATTTTGCGCACCAGTGCTGAAGATGCTGATGATCAAGAACTACAAAACGACTTGAGATACCTCAGTGCCACATGGAGAAAAGTTCAAGATGGCAGTCTTCGTTTGTCAGCCCCAAGTTTGCTACATCAAGATCTAAGCCTGGCAGAGCGAGTACTTAGAGATTTAGCGACTGATGCAACAGGCCAGATACGCATTGACTCAGCAGAGAATTTTGAAAAGCTCACAACCTTTGCAAGAGACTTCACACCCAATCAAGAAAGCAAATTAGTTCTATATCGTGGCGAGCGCCCTTTATTTGACTTATACGATACCGAATCAGAGATTAATCGCGCTCTAGGCAGACGCGTTGATCTTAAGTCAGGTGGCTATCTAATGATTGATCAAACAGAATCAATGACCACGATTGATGTGAATACCGGCAGCTTTGTTGGAGCTCGTACTTTTGACGATACGATTTATAAAACCAATTTAGAAGCTGCTCAAACAATTGCACGCCAGTTACGTTTACGTAATTTGGGTGGGATCATCATCATTGATTTTATTGATATGCACAGCAAAGAACATCAAGATGCTGTGCTTGATGAGCTGAATAAAAATTTGGCTAGAGACAAAATTAGAACTTCCGCCAACCCCTTCTCATCATTAGGCTTAGTGGAGATGACGCGCAAACGCACTCGTGAATCTTTAGCTCACTTGTTATGTGAGCCATGCGAGGTGTGCCAAGGCAAAGGTCAAGTTAAAACCGCTCAAAGTATTTGCTATGAAATTTTGCGAGAAGTATTGCGAGAACACCGTCAGTTCAATCCCAAAGAATTTAGAATTATTGCCTGCGCTGACGTGATTGACCGTTTCTTGGAAGAAGAAAGCGGTCATCTTGCTCAGTTAATTGAATTTATTGGCAAACCGATTCGCTTACAGGCCGAATCTAGCTTTAATCAAGAACAGTACGATATTGTTCTGAATTAAGCCTGCGAAAACTGCAAGCGGTGCAAGCTGGCGTACAGTCCATTTTGCGCCATCAACTCTTCATGTGAGCCGTTTTCTACAACACGACCATGATCGAGAACCACAATCCTGTTAGCGTTTTCGATTGTTGATAGGCGGTGAGCAATCACCAAAGTCGTGCGCCCTTCCATCAATCGCTCTAGGGCATCCTGAACTTGACGCTCAGACTCAGAATCCAAAGCGGATGTTGCCTCATCCAAAATCAAGATTGGCGCATCTTTGTAGATGGCTCTGGCAATCGCTAGACGCTGACGTTGACCACCTGATAATCTGTTGCCGTTATCCCCCACTTCAGAATCAATCCCTTGAGGCAATTCTTTAATAAGTTCTGTCAGGTTAGCAGCTTGGAGCGCTTCATGAACTCTGCCTCGATCGATCTCTTCTGGGCTTGTGGCGCCATAGGCAACGTTAGCAGCAATGGTGTCATTGAATAAAACCACATCCTGGCTCACAAAAGCCATTTGGCGACGCAGGTCTTTAAGATCGATTTCTTGAATATCTAATCCATCTAGATGGATTGCACCAGATGTTGGATTGAAAAAACGAGGTAGTAAATTCACCAAGGTAGATTTACCACTACCAGATGGACCCACAAAAGCAACCACCTCACCCGCAGGAATTTTTAGATCAATACCCTTCAGTACTTCTTTTTTAACTTCACTTGACTCATCTGCTCCCAAAGCACTTGAACCAGAGTAACCAAAACTTACCTGCTTAAACTCAAGATCACCACGTGCTTTATCTAATTTGACAGCATTGGCTCTACGTGATGAATCCTCTTCAATCGGTTGATCCATGAGCTTAAAGATCATGTCAGCAGCAGCAATGCCTCGTTGCAATGGCTGATTGATATCCGCCAGATGCTTCAAGGGAGAAATAATCAAAATAAGCGCAGTCACAAAGGCCACAAAGCCACCTACTGTGGTCTCTGCCATAGAGGATTGGAACAAAGCCACTAATAGCACTCCTGATAGAGCGATAGAAGCTATGAACTGCGTAATAGGCTGGTTCAAACCGCCTGCCACAGCAATCTTCATCGAGTAGCGGCGCAGCTTATTGGCTAATAATGAAAAGCGTTCTTTTTCATAAGCCTGACCACCATGAAGCTTTACAACTTTAAATCCACCCACACTTTCTTCGACAACATAAGAAAGTTCATTGGTCATGTCTTGACTGACTTTATGCAGCTTACGTAAACGAGTGTTAATTAATTTAGCAATGTAACCAATGATTGGGAAAATAATCAAAATCAAAAGAGTTAAGCGCCAATTGAGATAAAAGAGATACGCCATCAGACCAATCACGGTGAGACTATCTCTGACGAGATTCATGGCAACACTGGTAATCACTTGAAGAACTGCATTGACTTCAAAAACAACCGCGTTGATTAACGATGCAGCAGAACGATTCATGAACAAGTCAGCAGGTGCTTGCAATAAGCGATTGAACATCTGCTCACGTAATTTGTATAAAACGGAATTAGTTAAATGACTTAAGGCGTAATTAGAGCCAAATTGGGCAAATCCACGAATAAATGCCAAACCAACTAAAAATGCCGGCACATGCCATAACTTGTCATCCAACTTACCGCTAAAACCTCTGTCCAACAAAGGCTTTAATAGCGCTGGGATTGCAGTTTCTGAGGCAGCCACAATGCCTAAGCCAAGCAGCGCCAACACCACGGCCAATTTATGAGGTAAGGCGTACTTTAAGATGCGAATTAACGCAGTTTGAGTCTTAATATTGATACTATTTGAATCCATAACCTCAATCGTAACCTACACGGTGCTAACATCGCCTAATGAGCTTATCAGTCATCCTAATTACCAAAAACGAAGAAGCCAATCTCAAGGAGTGCCTTGAGAGTGTTTCTTTTGCAAACGAGATTATCGTCGTTGATAGCCAAAGTAACGATAAAACTCAAGAAATTGCTCAATCCTTTGGTGCAAAGCTTGAAATTACAAGTGATTGGCCCGGTTTTGGTGCGCAAAAGAATCGTGCTCTTAATTTGGCAACTCAGAAATGGGTGCTCTCAATTGATGCCGATGAAAGAGTGACGCCAGCGCTAAAAGAAGAGATTTTGGCAGTGATTTCGTCAAAAGATGCTGCTAATTGCTATGCCATTCCGCGATCTTCTTGGTACTGCGGTCGTTTTATGAAGCATTCTGGTTGGTACCCAGACTATGTTGATCGTTTATTTAAACGTGGCACGGCAAAGTTCTCCGATCATTTAGTTCATGAGCGTTTGCTACCAGATGGTTCAGTGGCTAAGTTAAAGAATCATTTTTTGCACTACAGCTATAGAAACTTTGAGCAGGTTTTAAAGAAGGTTGATAGTTATTCAACTGCATCTGCAACGCAAGCATTCAATAAAGGAATGCGTGGCGGTTTTGGTCAGGCTTTTTTACATGGCTTTTGGGCTTTTTTTAGGACTTATGTATTAAGGCGTGGTTTTCTGGATGGTAAATATGGTTTGGCTTTAGCCATCTCTAACGCAGCAACTTCCTATTACAAATACATCAAACTTTGGCAGTTATCAAACCAAAGCTCTGGTCGCCAATAAATAGTGTATGAAGTTTGAAAAAATTCTAATTATCGCAACACGCCAAATTGGCGACACACTGATCACAACACCTTTGATTAGCGCTGCCAAAAATATTTGGCCAAATGCTCAAATTGATTTTTTTGGCTTTGAAAACAGCTTATCTATGCTAAGCGGGAATCCAGATATTCATCAGGTCATAGGTACAAAGCAAAGACTCAAGTTCAAAGATTATCTGAAGCAATTCTTTAGCTTGTTTAAGCGATATGACTTAGCAATCATCACTCAACCAAGTGATCGTGCTTACCTTTATGGATTAGTGGCTGCCAAGCATCGCGTAGGGGTGATTCCGACAGAACCAAAATTAAACTGGTGGAAGAAAAAAGTTTGCCTTCACACAGTTGAAGTTGATTACTTTCATCAGCACGTCATCACGGAAAAAATTCGTCTATTGGAAAAATTTTCAGACGATGTCACACTCTTTGGAAAAGGCATTAGTGTCACACCTCCCGCAGCTGCACCCATTCCCTCTCAGATTTCTGACGGACTCAGAGAATTATTCATCGTAATTCACCCCACGCCATTAACGGCTTATAAACGTTGGCCTTTGGCTAACTGGGTGCAATTAATCGAATCACTTCCCAATGAATATCAAGTGGTTCTAAGTGGTGCCCCAATTGCACAGGATCGAGAGCTAAATCAATCCATTATTGATTTACTCAGCGACACCGCTAGAAATAAGGTTCTTAATTTAGATGGTCGATTAAAGCTTGATCAGTTAGGCACACTATTGCGCCAAGCCAAACTATACATCGGCGTAGACACATCTGTGACTCACTTAGCGGCAGCTTGCAATACGCCCACCATCACACTCTTTGGCGCAACACCTCCCACCAATTTTGGCCCATGGCCTAATGGGTTTATTGGCAAACAACCATACCAACTTAAAGGTTGCATACAAAAGGTAGGCAATGTGACTATTTTGCAAGGTCCAGGTGAATGTGTTCCATGCCGAAAAGCAGGTTGCGAAGATAAGTCAAATAGTCGCAGTGATTGCTTAATCAATTTACCAGTAACTCAAGTGATGGAAGCTGTACGAAGCTATGGAATCAACTGTGATTAAAGATTGAGGTTTTTCTGCGAAATTAATTTTTCGTCTTTTATCTTTTATTTCTTTCTTTATTTTTTTATTTCTTTTTTGGTTTTTTATTTTTTGTTTTTTAACTGCTTAGGCGTATTTCACTTCAACATTGCCCTGGCCACCAGACTTGTTCAGAGCAATACTTAAGCCTCTGATACTTTCATCATCAGGGTAAATCTTCCAAGTTTCCGGGAATTGAACCAAGCAAACACTGCCATTGCTAATGACATCTGCTGTCATGAGTAAACCTTGAGGTTTTTTGCCAACAAAGTTATTAACCTGTTGCTTAAACCCTTGGATGTCGATACCTTGCTGCAACTGCACATGCAAACTCCGCGCAAACTTAAGTCGTGCTGTGGTGACATCCATGATAGATTCTGCAACCACTCTCATACCGCCAGAAAATTTATCAGGAGTAACACTTACTTTAGCAATGATGAGTTCATCTTCTTTGAGCCAGTGACGATTAGGCTCAAACAATTCACTATAAATAGTCATCTCTAGTTGAGCTGTACCATCATCAATGGTGGCAATCATTAATTTGCCACGCGGCCCCATCATGCTTCTAGTAGAGGTCATGATGCCCGCAATCAAGCGGTCTTTACCCTCAGTCAACTGATTTAATTTGGTACGCACAAAATGACTGACTTCATCACGATAGGCATCAAATAAGTGGCCAGTTAAATAAAGTCCTAAAGCGGTTTTCTCTTCTTGCAAACGTCTTTTCTCAAACCAAGGCTCTTCTTTAACTAATTCTGGTTTGTGCTCATCAGCAGATCCTGCCATGTCAAAAAGACTTACCTGCTGAGCAGATGCATCGGCTTGATCCGCTGCCTCCATAGCGCGCGGCAAGGAGGCTAATAGAGTCGAGCGTGAATCAAAGCCACCATAGAGAGAATCAAATGCACCTGCACGAATCAACGCTTCCATCGTGCGCCTGTTGACGACCCGACGATCTAATCTTGAGCAGAAATCAAATAAATCAACAAAAGGTCCATTGGCTCTGGCTTGAATAATTTGCTCAATGGCACCCTCACCCGTTCCTCGAATGGCGCCCAAACCATAACGAATCATGGTGGCTGCTTGCTCTTTGTTATTCTGATCTTCACGCAATGGCATGAAGCGATACACACTGGTGTTGACATCAGGTGGCAAGATCTTGATCTTGTTAGCTAAAGCATCCTCATAAAGAATCTTTACCTTATCTGTGCCATCCATCGCCAATGGCATGTTGGCGGCCATGAATTCTGCTGGGTAATGCGCTTTCAACCAGGCAGTGTGATACGCCAACAGTGCATAAGCTGCGGCATGCGACTTATTAAAGCCATAGCCCGCAAACTTTTCCAGATCGGAAGAGCACA
>OGVN01000023.1_pt1 | contig 18934 bp, 19 predicted proteins | sample 1575751 | NCBI WGS metagenome assembly OGVN01 (sample SAMN07581530, study PRJEB24739) | freshwater metagenome | place: Singapore | collected 2015-01 | reverse complement strand
GTTTCCCAGTCACGATACACCTTCTTAAGTCATTTCACAATGAATAGGCAGCCCCTAAAATCAAAGCAGTTGCTGCCAAGATACCAATCACGAAGTCATAGTCCACAGCGGCCAAAATCACCATGAATTCACCCACGAATCCGGAGGTAGCTGGCAAACCGCAATTGGCCATGGCAAACAAGACTGCAAATGCTGTGAACTTAGGCATGGTGTTAACCACGCCACCGTAGTCAGCAATTTGACGTGAGTGCATGCGGTCATACAAGACACCGATGCTCAAGAACATGGCTGCAGATATAAAGCCGTGTGAAATCATCTGAACAATGGCACCCTCAACCCCCATTGGATTGAAGATAAAGAATCCCAAAGTGACAAACCCCATGTGTGCAATGGATGAGTAAGCCACTAACTTCTTCATGTCTGCCTGAACCAAGGCCACCAATCCGATGTAAATCACTGCCACCAAAGATAGTGCAATCACAACGGGTGCTAAGTATTGACTTGCATCGGGAGCGATTGGTAATGAGAATCTTAAGAAACCATACGCACCTAACTTCAACATGATGGCTGCCAAAACAACTGAACCGCCAGTCGGCGCCTCAACGTGAGCATCCGGCAACCATGTATGTACAGGCCACATCGGCACCTTCACCGCAAATGCCATGAAGAAAGCAGCAAAAATGAAAATCTGTTCAACAATGTCCAACTTGGCTTTATGCCAGGTCAAAATATTGAAAGTGTCAGTCACGTTGTACAAATACAAAATCGCTACCAAGGTCAACAATGAACCGAGCAAGGTATACAAGAAGAACTTAAACGCAGCATAAACACGATTAGGACCGCCCCACACACCAATGATGATGTACATTGGAATCAAAGTGGCCTCAAAGAATACATAGAAGAGTAAGCCGTCTAATGCAGCAAACACACCAATCATCAAACCTGACAAAATCAGGAATGCCGCCATGTACTGCGCCACGTTTTCAGTAATCACTTCCCACGCTGCAAGAACCACAATCACTGTAATAAAGGCGGTTAAAACCACAAACCACATTGAAATACCATCAACACCTAAGAAGTAGTTGATGTCATAACGAGGCACCCAAGAAACTTGCTCAACAAATTGCATAGCGGCTGTGCTGGTATCAAAACCGCTGATTAATGGCAAAGTCACTGCGAAGCTGATGAGTGAACCAATCAAGGCCATGATGCGAACATAGCCCTTGCTATTGTCCGAACCTGTGAACAAAATAATCAAACCGAAGATGATCGGTAGCCAAATGGAGTAAGAAAGAATCATATCGGGGCGCTCTATCTATTGTTTTATTTCATGGAGCCCAAGTGGGTATATAAAATCCAGCCAATCAAAGCAATCAGACCAAGAATCATGGCAAAGGCGTAGTGGTACAAATAACCAGATTGAACCTGACGAACATTGGCTGAGAACCAGGCCACCACGCGAGTAGAGCCATTGACTACCCAACCATCAATCAAGCCTTGATCAGCACGTTTCCATAAGCCTGTACCCAATACTCGAGCACCTTTGGCAAACACAGCTTGGTTGAAGTCATCCATGTAGTACTTGTTATCCAACACGTTCTTAATCGGAGCTAAAACACGAGCAAAGAATGCTGGGATTTGCGGCAACCACAAATAGAACACAGCGGCAGTCACTACGCCACCCAAAGCCAAATACAAGACCGAGGTATGCAAGGCATGAGCTGCCATCGCAACAGGACCATGGAAGGCATCAGCCAATTCTTTCATCGCCACATGCTTGCCAACATCTACAAAGATGGCATTGCCAAAGAAATCACCAAATAGCATCGGACCGATAGTAAGGTAGCCGACAATGACTGAAGGGATTGCCAACAAGATCAAAGGCAAAGTCACCACCCAAGGAGACTCATGAGGTTTTTGTCCTGGGGCCAAACCGTGATGATGATCGTCATGGTGATCATCATGCGCATCGTGGCCGTGATTGTCATGAGCTTGTCCAAAGCGCTCTTTGCCATGGAACACCAAGAAATACATGCGGAATGAATAGAAGGCGGTGACGAACACACCCGCCAGCACCGCAAAGTGTGCAAAGCCTGCCGCAGGCAGATGACTTTCAGCCACAGCTTCAATGATGCTGTCTTTGGAATAGAAGCCTGAGAATAAAGGCGTACCGATCAAAGCCAAAGAACCGAGCAAAGACGTGATCCAAGTGATGGGCATGTACTTCCACAATCCACCCATGTTTCGCATGTCCTGATCGTGGTGCATGCCCATAATCACACTACCCGCCCCCAAGAACAAGAGCGCTTTAAAGAATGCGTGAGTCATCAAATGGAATACAGCGATTGGGTAAGCAGAAACACCCAAAGCCACAGTCATGTAACCCAGTTGTGACAAAGTTGAGTAAGCCACCACTCGCTTGATGTCGTTTTGCACGATGCCTAAGAAGCCCATGAACAAAGCAGTGATTGAACCAATCACCAAGACAAAAGACAAAGCAGCATCAGACAACTCAAATAATGGCGACATCCGGCTCACCATGAAAATACCTGCGGTCACCATGGTTGCCGCGTGAATCAATGCAGAAATTGGGGTTGGACCTTCCATAGAGTCTGGCAACCAGACATGCAATGGGAACTGGGCTGATTTACCCATGGCCCCAATGAACAAACAAATACAAGCGACAGTTAAAAGATTCCAATTAGTACCCGGCAAGACTTGCTGCACCAAAACATCTTTTTGAGCAAAGACGCCGTCATAGCTCATGCTGCCGCTATAGGCCAATAAGAGACCTATGCCTAAAATGAAACCAAAGTCACCCACACGGTTGACCAAAAATGCTTTCATATTGGCAAAAATGGCTGTTGGACGTTTATACCAAAAGCCAATCAATAAATAAGACACCAAACCGACGGCTTCCCAACCAAAGAATAGTTGTAAGAAGTTATTACTCATCACCAACATCAACATTGAGAAGGTGAATAAAGAAATGTAAGAGAAGAAGCGAGCATAGCCCTCATCTTCAGCCATATAACCAATGGTATAGATGTGAACCATCAAGGAAACAAATGTCACCACGACCATCATCATGGCGGTCAATGGATCAACCAAGAAACCAACCTCTAAACTCAACTCACCCAACTGCATCCAGGTGTAAATCGTGTCATTAAAGCGAGCTCCTGCCATGACATCATTTAAGACCATGAAGGATAAAACGCACGCAATGGCCACGCCCAAGATTGTCACGGTGTGAGCGACAGAGCGACCAATTAAATTGCCAAAAAACTTAGTACCGAATAATCCAGCAACCGCAGCACCCACCAAAGGTGCCAATGGAATCGCTAGCAATACAAGAGGGTTTAAGTTTGGAGTTGTCATAAAGCTGTCTTAACCCTTCAGTTGTCCAAGATCTTCCGCATGAATGGTGTCAAGCTTACGGAACATCGTGACCAAAATTGCCAAGCCAATTGCAGCTTCAGCAGCGGCCACGGTCAAAATAAAGAAAACGAATACTTGGCCATCCATATCACCTAAGTAATGTGAAAAAGCCACAAAATTTAAGTTCACGGCCAATAACATCAATTCCAAAGACATCAATAAAACAATGATGTTTTTGCGATTCAAAAAGATGCCGACCACACCCGTTGCAAATAGGATGGCTGCTAACACCAAGTAATGCGCCAAAGTGATTGTCATGAATAAATCCTTGTGTTGATGTTTTTCATGGTTTTCATCATTCTTTTTGAGCCGACGAATCGGAACTCATCGTCTTAACCATGCGCACACGATCTTCTTTGCGTGTACGAATTTGTTCTGGAATGTTTTGTGTCTTGGTATCTTTGCGACGACGCAATGTCAAAGCCACTGAAGCAATGATGGCAACCAACAAAACAATGCCGGCCACTTCAAAAGCAAATAAGTAATCGGTGTACAACAACACACCCAATGCCTTGGTATTGCTAGCAGCCAACTCAGGACTGATGTTTCTAACAGGTTGAGTGGTCCCAATAAAACCACGAATCAAGACAATGGCCATTTCAGCCACAATGATGGCACCCACCAAAGACGCAACCGGCATGAATTGTTTGAAGCCTTTGCGCAAATGATCCAAATCAAGGTCAAGCATCATCACGACAAACAAGAACAAGACCATGACGGCGCCCACATAAACCAATACCAACAAAATCGCTAAAAACTCGGCATGCAATAGCATCCAGATGGCCGCAGCAGTAAAGAAGGCCAAGACCAAAAATAAAGCGGCATGAACGGGATTACGAGCAGTCACCACCCGCAATGCTGCAATAACCAATATGGCAGCAAAAACGTAAAAGAAAATTGTTTTAGGATCAAGCATCATTTGTATTTGGCATCCGCTGTTTTATTGGCTGCAATTTCATTTTCATAGCGATCACCTACCGCCAGCAGCATTTCTTTTGTGAAGTAAAGATCGCCACGCTTTTCACCGTGGTATTCATGAATGTGCGTTTCAACAATCGCGTCAACAGGACAAGCTTCTTCACAGAAACCACGAAAAATACACTTGGTCAAATCAATGTCATAACGTGTGGTTCGACGCGTGCCATCTTCACGTTGATCAGATTCAATAGAAATCGCCATCGCAGGACAGACGGCTTCACACAACTTACATGCAATGCAACGTTCTTCACCGTTTGGATAGCGACGCAAAGCGTGCAAACCACGGAATCGAGGTGACATAGGAGTTTTTTCTTCTGGGTATTGCACGGTGATTTTGGGCTTAAATAAGTATTTGCCCGTCAGTGCCAAACCTTGCAATAGCTCTTTCAACAACAAGCTATTTAAGAATTCACGGATACGCTGGAACATAGTCAAATCCTCGCCTTATTTCCAAATATTCCAGGGCGACAATACCCAAGCACCCACCAACAAAATCCAGAAGATGGAAATTGGAATGAAGACCTTCCAACCCAAACGCATCAACTGGTCATAACGGTAACGTGGGAAAGACGCACGCAACCAAATAAAACAAGATAAGAAGAAGAATGTTTTAGCGATGAGCCAAAAGATTCCTGGAATATCTCTCAAAATTGGTAAATCAACGATTGGCGCCCAACCACCGAAGAACATGATTGAAGTCAGGGCAGCAATCAAAATCATGTTGGCGTACTCAGCCAAGAAGAACATAGCAAAGGCCATGCCTGAATATTCAATCATGTGACCCGCCACGATTTCAGACTCACCTTCAACCACGTCAAACGGATGACGGTTTAATTCAGCCACCCCTGAAATGAAATAGATCAAGAACATCGGCAACAGAGGCAACCAGTTCCAAGATAAGAAATTCAAGCCCATGCTCGCGAAATAACCGGTCTGCTGGGACTTCACAATATCACTCAAATTTAATGTTCCAGAAACCACCAAGACAGATGCCAAGGCAAAACCCATCGCAATCTCATAAGAAACCATTTGAGCTGAAGCGCGCATCGCACCTAAAAAAGCATATTTGGAGTTTGATGCCCAACCCGCCAAAATAATTCCATAAACACCTACTGAGGTGATGGCCATCACATACAACAAACCAGCATTCACATTGGCCAACACCATTTCTGCTTGAAACGGCACCACAGCCCATGCAGCAAAAGCAGGCGCAATCACCATCACAGGGGCCACAATGTATAAAACCTTATTGGCCTTGCTTGGCAAAATAACTTCTTTGAGCAACAACTTCAAAGCGTCAGCAATTGGTTGCAACAAACCTAATGGGCCCACACGATTAGGGCCTAAGCGAATATGCATCCAACCAATTAATTTACGCTCCCACAATGTCAGGTATGCCACACAACCAAACATCGGTAATACGATCACCACAATCTTGATCAGCGTCCAAACAATTGGCCAAAGCATCTCACCAAAGAGTGCTAATCCGTGCGTGTTGATCGTTTGAATAAATTCGCTCATACACGCTCCACTGTTAACTGACCAAACATGCTGCCCAATTGAGCGCTAAGCGCTGTTCCGGCAGAAAGTCTAACCACGCCATCGGCCAGAGTATTTTCTTCAGTCACAACCATCGTCACGGCTTGACCTGCTTGAGTGACCTTGACTTGATCACCTTCTTTTAACTGCAATTGCATCATCAAGTGACTTGGCATACCCAACTTCAACCCACGCTTGGCATCTTGAGTCATTTGTAAAGCTGGGGCACGACGCACAATGGCATCACTTGAATGAATCACCACATCTGCTAAACGCTCAATCGCTGGCGTAAATGTGCTGGTAACGGTGGCTTGTGCTGCAGTAGTATTGTTCAACTGAGATGCGAAGTTTTCAGGCAAAGCCTCGTCCAATACCTCTTCAGAGCTATTGAATAGGAAACTATCTAAGTTCAAAAGACCACCCAATACACGCAGCACCTTCCATGCAGGACGTGCAGCGCCCAAAGGTTTGACAACTGCTTGCACAGATTGCAAGGTTCCTTCTGCATTTACAAAGCTACCTGAGGTTTCTGTATAAGGAGTGATGGGCAACATCACATCCGCCTGCTCACGCAATTCAGCGCTATCAAATGCGGTCATCGCAATGACAGTGCCAGCATTGGCCAATTTAGATTTGATCAACTGAGGATCAAAAATATCAGCGCCTGGTTCTACGTTCAGCAACACAACCGCTTTGAGATCTTTTGCCAAAACGCCAGTGATACCATTCGCAGAAACAGCACCCACCAAATGAGCACCCACAGAGTTACCACCTTCAGGCAAGAAGCCTAGAGTAGCGTCTGTGTTTGTAGCAATGAATTGCGCGTAAGCATGTAGTTGAGCAAACTGAGGATGCGCCATTGCAGCAGCACCCAAGAAGACTGCTTTACGCTCACCACTTAGCAAGCTGTCAGCAATCGCTTTTGCGCCAGCACTAACAGCCACATTACTTGGGGCATTAATACCTTTAGCTTGCGCAACAGCTGCAGCCACACCTGCCAACTCAGCTGGCCAATTAGATGGAGCAACTTGCGCACTTGCCGCAACTGGCATTAACCAGTCTTCAGAACTAGCACCCAAACGAGTTACTTTTAAACCACGCTTAGTTGCCGCACGCACACGCGCTGCTAACAACGGTTGATCTTTACGCAAGAAACTACCAATGAAGAAGGCGCGTTGCAACTGACCAACTTCAGCAATCTTCATACCAAGCCATGGGGCCTTAGCCGCACCACTCACGTCTTGTTGACGCAAGCGTGTCTCAATGTTTTGTGAGCCTAGGCCACCCAACACTTTTTTCAACAAATGTAATTCTTCAACGCTGGCCATTGGGTGGGCTAAAGCAGCAATGGCATCAGAACCATGGTCCGCCTTGATTGAATTTAGAGAACGACTAACGTAATCTAAAGCTGCTTCCCAATCTGTTTCAATCCAACGATTGTCTTGCTTGACCATCGGCTTTTTCAAACGATCGGCACCATTTAAACCTTCATAGGCAAAACGGTCTTTATCGCTGATCCAGCATTCGTTAATTGCTTCATTTTCTAGAGGTACTGTGCGCAATACTTGATTCGCTTTGGTTTGCAACACAACGTTTGAACCCAAAGAATCATGCGGGCTCACTGAACGCTTGCGACCTAGTTCCCATGTACGAGCTGAATAACGGAATGGTTTGCTTGTTAAAGCGCCCACTGGGCACAAATCAATCATGTTTCCTGACAATTCAGAATCAACAGATTTACCAACAAATGATGTGATCTCAGAATGCTCACCACGGTTAAGCATGCCCAACTCCATCACACCAGCAATCTCTTGTCCAAAACGAACGCAGCGGGTGCAATGAATACAACGGCTCATTTCTTCCATTGAAATCAATGGGCCCACATTTTTGTGGAATACCACGCGCTTCTCTTCAGAGTAACGTGAAGTTGTTTTACCGTAACCTACTGCCAAATCTTGTAACTGACACTCACCACCTTGGTCACAAATTGGGCAATCCAATGGGTGGTTAATCAATAAGAATTCCATCACAGATTTCTGAGCTTGTACCGCTTTCTCAGAATGCGTGTGCACTTTCATGCCTGGTGTCACTGGTGTTGCGCAAGCTGGCAAAGGCTTGGGTGCCTTTTCTACTTCCACCAAACACATGCGGCAGTTAGCAGCTATTGATAATTTCTTGTGATAGCAAAAGTGAGGAATGTGCGTACCCAATTTCTTGGCCGCATCCATCACCATAGAACCCTGTTGGACTTCTACTGCTTTGCCATCAATTTCGATTTCAACCATCTTTTTTCCTGTCGATCTCTTTTAGACGCTTAAACGTAAGCCGGCACAATGCAACGCTTGTGCTCAACGTGATACGCAAACTCATCCATGTAATGCTTCAACATGCCACGCACTGGCATTGCCGCAGCATCACCTAATGCACAAATTGTTCTACCTTGAATATTGGCCGCCACGTCATTCAAAAGATCTAAATCTTCTGGACGACCTTCACCATGTTCAATGCGGTTCACAATGCGCCACAACCAACCCGTACCTTCACGGCAAGGCGTACATTGACCACAAGACTCTTCGTGATAGAAATAAGACAAACGCAACAAAGACTTGACCATGCAACGTGTTTCATCCATCACGATCACAGCACCAGAACCCAACATTGAGCCAGCTTTTGCAATGCTGTCGTAATCCATGTCTGTTTCCATCATCATTGCACCAGGAACAACCGGCGCAGATGAACCACCAGGAATAACAGCCTTGATCTTTTTGCCACCGCGCATACCACCTGCTAACTCCAAGAGAGTGGCAAACGATGTACCCAATGGAATCTCATAGTTACCAGGACGCTCAACGTCACCAGAGATTGAGAAAATCTTTGTGCCGCCATTATTAGGCTTACCTAATTTGGCATAAGCATCACCACCCACTGCGAAGATGAATGGCACAGCTGAGAAAGTCTCAGTGTTATTAATCGTTGTTGGCTTGCCATACAAACCAAAGCTTGCAGGGAAAGGTGGTTTGAAACGTGGCTGACCTTTTTTACCTTCTAAAGATTCCAATAGCGCTGTTTCTTCACCACAAATGTAAGCGCCCCAACCATGATGCGCATGCAACTGGAATGAGAACTCTGAACCACAAATCTTGTCACCCAAGAAACCAGCAGCACGCGCCTCTTCTAAAGCTTCTTCAAAGCGAGCGTAACCTTCCCAGATTTCACCGTGAATGTAGTTGTAACCCACTGAAATACCCATGGCATAAGCAGCAATGGCCATGCCTTCAATCAAAGCATGCGGGTTGTAACGAATGATGTCGCGGTCTTTAAATGTACCTGGCTCACCTTCGTCTGTATTACAAACTAAATATTTGTTACCCGGGAACTGACGTGGCATAAAACTCCACTTCAAACCCGTTGGGAAACCAGCACCGCCACGACCACGCAAACCAGAAGCTTTCACTTCTGCAATCACAGCCTCTGGCGTAATGCCTTCAGTCAAAATTTTGCGCAACTGAGCATAGCCACCACGCGCAACGTAATCTTTAAGGTGCCAGTTATCACCATTTAAACCAGCCAAAATCAATGGCTGAATGTGACGATCGTGCAAACAGGTCATGCTGCACCTCCCTGGGCCTTAGCTTTTAATTCTTCAATCAAAGCATCTAGCTTTTCATTACTCATAAAGCTACACATTGTTTTGTTATTCACAATAGCTACTGGAGCATCACCACAAGCACCCATACACTCACCCTCTTTTAATGTGAAAGTGCCACAAGGTGTTGTTTCGTTGTAACCAATACCTAATTTTTTCTTGAGATACTCACCAGCACGAGCACCACCAGATAATTCGCATGGCAAGTTTGTACAAACTGCTAATTTGAATTTACCAACTGGCTTGGTGTCATACATGTTGTAAAAAGTTGCTACTTCTTGAACAGCAATTGGAGGCATCTCCAAAATGACTGCAAGCTCTTCAATAGCTTCTGGTGTTACCCAACCATATTGGTCTTGAGCAACAACCAATGCAGCCATCACTGCAGATTGTTTTTGGTCAGCTGGATACTTAGCAATGTTGCGATCTATCTCAGCGCGTGATTGTGCAGACAACATATGTTCTCTTATCCTTTTAGCGGTCAATCTCGCCGAACACAATGTCCTGCGTACCAATAATCGTTACAGCATCAGCCAACATGTGGCCTTTTGCCATCTCATCTAAAGCTGATAAATGCACAAAGCCTGGGGCGCGAATCTTCAAGCGGTATGGCTTGTTAGCACCATCAGAAATTGCATAAATACCAAACTCACCTTTTGGATGCTCAACCGCTGCATAAGCCTCACCAGCTGGTACGTGAATACCTTCTGTGAATAACTTGAAGTGGTGAATCAACTCTTCCATGTTGGACTTCATGTCCACACGTTTAGGACTTGTTACTTTGTGGTTATCGCTCATCACAGGACCTGGGTTGGCACGCAACCAGTTCACGCACTGTTTGATGATGCGGTTGGATTGGCGCATCTCTTCAACACGCACCAAGTAACGGTCATAAGAGTCACCGTTCACGCCAACAGGGATATCAAAATCTAATTTGCTATAAACCTCATACGGTTGCTTCTTACGCAAATCCCACTCAATACCTGAACCACGCAACATGGCGCCCGTGAAGCCCATTTGCAATGCACGCTCTGGAGATACAACACCAATGCCTACCAAGCGTTGCTTCCAAATACGGTTATCTGTCAGCAATGTTTCGTACTCATCAACATACGCTGGGAATCTGTTTGTGAAGTCTTCAATGAAATCTAACAAAGAACCTTGACGGTTTTCGTTTAATTTCTTAACAGCCTTTTCACCACGAATCTTGTTAGCCAAATACTGTGGCATTGAATCTGGTAAATCACGGTAAACACCACCTGGACGATAGTAAGCAGCGTGCATACGCGCACCAGAAACTGCTTCATACATATCGAACAAGTCTTCACGCTCACGGAAGGCATACAAGAACACCGCCATCGCACCAACATCAAGACCGTGACAACCAATCCATAGCAAGTGATTCAATAAACGTGTGATTTCATCAAACATCACACGGATGTATTGAGCACGCTCTGGCACTTCAATTTGTAATAGTTTCTCAATAGCCATCACATAAGCGTGCTCATTAGCCATCATCGATACGTAGTCCAAACGATCCATGTATGGAACGTTTTGTACCCATGTACGTGTCTCAGCTAATTTTTCTGTAGCACGATGCAATAAACCAATATGTGGATCAGAGCGTTGAATCACTTCACCGTCTAACTCCAACACTAAACGTAAAACACCGTGAGCCGCAGGATGCTGCGGACCAAAGTTAAGTGTGTAATTTTTAATGTCTGCCATGATTAAGACCCGTAGCTTTCTTCACGAATCACTCTTGGAGTTACTTCGCGAGGATCAATCGTGACGGGTTGGTAAATAACGCGTTTTTGCTCTGGGTCATAACGCATTTCAACGTTGCCAGATACTGGGAAATCTTTACGGAATGGGTGACCAATAAAGCCGTAGTCAGTCAAGATACGACGCAAATCATCATGACCTTCAAACAAGATGCCATACAAGTCAAATGCTTCGCGCTCAAACCAATTGGCTGAACTCCAGATTGGAGTAACAGATGCCACCAGCGGGAAACTATCGTCTGGAGCAAACACACGCAAACGCAAACGCCAGTTATGTTTCACAGACAACAAATGACTGACTGCTGCAAAACGTGGGCCTTCCCAAGTTGCGTTGTCATAGTCGCTGTAATCAACACCACACAAGTCGATTAACTGATCAAAGCCTAAAGTAGGCTCATCACGCAATGTGGTTGCAACTTCCAAGTAATCTTCTGAACGAACAACAAGTGTTAATTCACCAAGGGCCTCGTGCAAACGAGATACTTTTTTACCAAGAACTTTTTCTAAACGCTCTTTAAGCACAGTTAGCATATCTGACATATCAAGCCTTTCTCGCTATCGTGCTGGTGCGCTTGATTTTGGCTTGCAATTGAATGATGCCGTACATCAAAGCTTCAGCGGTTGGTGGGCAACCTGGCACATAAACATCCACAGGCACGATACGATCACAGCCACGCACCACTGAATATGAATAGTGGTAGTAACCACCACCATTAGCGCAAGAACCCATGGAGATTACCCAACGTGGTTCAGGCATTTGGTCATACACTTTACGTAAAGCTGGAGCCATTTTGTTACACAATGTGCCAGCAACAATCATCAAATCTGATTGACGTGGTGATGGTCTAAACACCACACCGAAACGGTCTAAGTCATAACGCGATGCACCTGCATGCATCATCTCAACAGCGCAACAGGCAAGACCAAATGTCATTGGCCACAATGATCCTGTGCGAGTCCAGTTGATCAGCTTATCAGCTGACGTTGTTACAAAACCTTCTTTTAAGATACCTTCAAGAGCCATGTCCAGTCCTTACTCCCAATTAAGGGCGCCTTTCTTCCAGATGTAGGCAAAGCCAATCACGAATTCCAACAAGAAAATGAACATGGAAATGTATCCAGCCCAACCTATCTCAGATAGCGCTACACCCCACGGAAAGAGGAAAGCAGTTTCTAAGTCAAAGAGAATAAAAAGAATCGCTACCAAGTAATAGCGCACATCGAATTTCATGCGGGCGTCTTCAAACGCATCAAAACCGCACTCATATGGGGAGATTTTTTCAGTATCTGGCTTATTTGGGCCAAGAATTTTGCCCAAAGTCATAGGAACCAAGCCTACGCCAACACCTACAAGGATAAATAGTAAAACGGGGAAATAGTTTTCTAAGTTCAAGAGCGTTCCAATTCGTGACTCTAAACAACAACTTCAAATTTTCTCTAACTGGTCTTGCAGCTTTCTGACAGGCTACAGACCCCCATTTGGTGCCGTCGGCGAGACTCGAACTCGCACAGCTTTACGCCACTACCCCCTCAAGATAGCGTGTCTACCAATTCCACCACGACGGCCTACGGTAAAACCCTAAGATTTTAGCCTAATAGGGCGTCTTTTTTAGGGTTTTTTGAGGTTTTCCTGAATTATTTAGGAACGCTTTGACCTGATCCAGCAGCTGGGGCTGTGCTTGCTGGGGCTGCCGCAGGAACTTCAGGGGCAACCGCAGGAGTTGGGGCGCTAGTACCTGACAAAACGCCCGCATTTTGAGATTTAGTTGAACCAATCAAGGTGATGGCTAGTGTTGTGACAAAAAACACAGTTGCAAAGCCAGCAGTTAGGCGTGAGAGGAAGTTTGCTGAACCAGCGGCGCCAAATAAGCCACCCGATGAACCACCACCAAAAGCAGCGCCCATATCAGCGCCCTTGCCTTGCTGAACCAACACCAAAGCAATTACGCCAATCGCCGCAATAATTTGCAACACAACTAACAATGTTTTAAGCCATTCCATCTGATTCTCCAAAAAACTAATTTAATTACTGACTTGGCATAAAGCCAAAAAATCCTGTGCATTCAACGATGCGCCACCTACCAAACCACCATCAATATCAGGCATCGCCAACAAATCTTTAGCATTATCAGGCTTTAGACTGCCGCCATACAAAATTGCTACTTGAGAGGCTGCTTGGGCATCAAATTTTGCCAATTGCAAACGCAACTCCCGGTGGACATCTTGAGCTTGCGTAGGAGTCGGCACTTTACCGGTACCAATAGCCCAAACAGGCTCATAAGCCAAAATGCAAGAAGCCACTTGGCCTTGCAGTAAATCTAAAACAGCCTGTAACTGACGTCTAACCACCACCAATGTTTTACCGTCATCATGCTCTTCTTCAGTCTCACCCACACAGATAATCGGGGTCATATTCGCTTGCAAAGCAGCCTTGGCTTTTCTAGCAACCAAGCCATCACCCTCATGGTGATATTGGCGGCGCTCAGAATGGCCAACAATCACATACTGGCAACCCAACTCTTGCAACATTTGCGCACTCACATCGCCGGTGTACGCTCCATTGGGATGATCTGAGACATCTTGAGCCCCCAAACCAACCTTGGAATCACCCAATAAATCTGCCACCTGAGTGAGGTAGGGGTAAGGCACACAAAGAGCTAAACGTGCTTGTTTGGCCGCATCAGCTAAACCCAAACCAAGCATGGCTTGAATCAATTGCTGATTGGCACTCAAACCGCCGTTCATTTTCCAGTTACCAATGATGGTCAATGGTCTCATTGCAATCTCTTTTAATTAACCGTTAAAACAATCTTGCCAATATGCTGGCTCGATTCCATTAATTCATGGGCACGGGCAGCAGCTTCTAATTCAAAGACCTCATGAATAACCGGCTTGATTTTTTTTGCCTCAATCAAGGGCCACACATAAGCTCTCAAAGACCTAGCAATAGCGCCCTTAAATTCCACCGACCTAGCTCTTAACGTTGAACCCGTGATCGTCAAACGACGACGTAAAACATGGCCAACATCTATTTCTGAAATTTTACCGCCTTGGTGGGCAATGATGACAATTCGACCATCATCAGCCAAACATTGAATATCTCGCCCGATATAACTGCCACCAACCATGTCAAGAATGACATTAACACCTTTACCCGCTGTGAAAGATTTCACTTCTTCAACAAAGTCAGTTGTTTTGTAATTGATTGCTAATACGGCGCCCAACTCTTCACAAGCCTTGACCTTTTCTGGATTACCCACCGTGACAATCACATCATGCCCCATAGCAGTCACCAACTGAATGGCTGTAACACCAATACCGCTACTGCCACCATGCACCAGCAATGTTTCTTTGCCACGACCATCTAAACCCAAACGACCACGATCAAAGACATTGCTCCAAACCGTGAAGAATGTTTCTGGCAAACCTGCCGCTTCCACATCCGAAAGACCTCTTGGCACTGGCAAACACTGCGCCAAAGGAGCAATGCAGTACTCAGCATAGGCACCACCAACTACCAAGGCACAAACGCGACTACCAACTTCTAAACTAAAAAAATTGTCAGGGTGAGCTAAATCACCACCAATGATTTCTCCTGCAAGCTCCAAGCCCGGCAAATCAGAACCGCCAGGAGGCACAGGATAAAAACCTTGACGCTGTAGAACGTCAGGTCGGTTAACCCCTGCAGCCCTAACTCTGATGAGCACTTCACCAGAACCAGGTTGCGGCAAGGCCAAATCCGGCCTTACCACCGCCTTTAAAACTTCAGGGGCACCATACTGGCTAATTTCAACAGCACGCATGCCGTTACTTAGCCCAATTATTGCTGTTGTTGTTCAGCTTGTTCTGCAGGAGCAGCTTCAGCCGCAGGTGCAGCACCATTCAAAGGAGCAATGCTTGTTCCTTCGTCAGCGCAAGCAGCCTTCAATGACAAACGTAGACGACCACGCTCATCAGCAGCCAACAACTTCACGCGTACAACTTGACCTTCTTGAAGATAGTCTTTGACATCTTTCACACGCTCATTAGCGATTTCTGAAATATGCAACAAGCCATCTTTACCTGGAAGGATGTTTACCAAGGCGCCAAACTCCAACAACTTAACTACTGGGCCTTCGTAGATCTTGCCTACTTCTGCTTCAGCAGTAATGCCTTCGATACGACGCTTAGCTTCTTCCATGCCTTCTGCACTTGTTGAAGCAATTGTCACAACGCCATCATCAGTGATGTCGATGCTTGTACCAGTCTCTTTTGTAAGAGCTTGAATAGTTGCGCCGCCCTTACCAATCACTTCACGAATCTTGTCTGGGTGAATCTTGATTGTGACCATACGTGGTGCGTGTGCAGACAACTCTGTACGAACACCGCTCATAGCTTCTTGCATTTTGCTCAAGATATGCAAACGACCTTCTTTAGCCTGAGCCAATGCTACTTGCATAATTTCTTTAGTGATACCTTGCACCTTGATATCCATCTGCAACGCAGTAATACCATTTGATGTACCAGCCACCTTAAAGTCCATGTCGCCTAAGTGATCTTCATCACCCAAGATGTCTGTTAACACTGCGAAGCGATTGCCATCCAAAATCAAACCCATCGCAACACCAGCCACATGAGCTTTAACAGGAACACCCGCATCCATCATGGCTAAACAGCCACCACAAACAGAAGCCATTGATGATGAACCGTTTGATTCTGTAATTTCTGAAACAACACGCAAGCTGTATGCAAACTCTTCTGGAGATGGCAATACAGGAATCAATGCACGCTTAGCTAAACGACCGTGACCAATCTCACGACGTTTAGGGCTACCTACACGACCAGTTTCACCAGTAGCAAATGGAGGCATGTTGTAGTGGAACATGAAACGATCACGTTGCTCACCTTCTAGGGCATCAATGATTTGCTCATCGCGCGCAGTACCCAAAGTTGCCACTACCAAACCTTGTGTTTCACCGCGTGTGAACAATGCAGAACCGTGTGTACGTGGCAATACGCCTGTACGAATTTCGATCGGACGAACTGTGCGTGTATCACGACCGTCAATGCGTGGCTCACCATTCAACACTTGACCACGAACAATCTTAGCTTCGATTTCAAACATGATGTTGCCAACTTCAACTTCATCAAATTCGCCTTCTTCAATGGTATGGTGCTCATCAATATGTAGATCTCCAATTACTTTTACGGCTAAATCTAGATTGCCGTGTTTCGCTATTTGATCTAACATGTGATCGAAAAAGCCTAAGCCTGTTTCATTTTTAGCGATGCCTTTTCCATCTAAATTTAAGTCGATGGAGATTTTTGTTTCATGCGTATTACGTTCGTGAAGGACACGTCTTGCTGGCAAAAGGAAAAACTCGTGAATCTCATTCCAGTTTGAACATTGCAAAGCTGTGTAAGGTTGTAATTCAGTAGGAATTTCTATATCACTAATGAAGATACCTTTGGCTCCTAAATTCTTCGCTAATTCAATATCCGTTAAACGATCTCCTATTACGAATGAATTCGCTAAATCATACTCATTGGAAAAATACTCGCCTAATAAACCAATTCCTGGTATACGCGTTGGCTTATTCTCGTGTGCAAAACTGCGGTCAATGTGAATTTGTTGAAAGATAATGCCTTCTGATGCGAAGATATCTAACGGACATAGGCGACAATCAATCGATTGAAAACCATTTGAGCACTTACAGTTACCGATTGAAAAACATGAATTACTTTTTGAAAAAGTGCAACGCTAAAACTCTGTTCTTAATCGATGAATTCGGAACCGGTTCCGACCCTGAATTGGGCGGTGCTTTGGCAGAAACCTTTTTGGAAGAATTCTACCATCGGGAAGCCTTCGGAATCATTACTACGCATTATTCCAACTTGAAGATATTGACCAACGAATTGCCTTTTGCTTCCAACGCCAATATGCTCTTTGACGAAAAATCCTTGGAACCTTTGTACAAGTTGATTTTAGGACAAGCCGGAAGTTCTTTCACCTTTGAAGTAGCGCAAAAGAACGGTATCCCGTATGGTTTAATTAATCGAGCCAAGAAGAAAATTGAAGGCGGAAAAGTGCGTTTCGACAAAACCATTGCAACACTGCAAAAAGAGCGTTCCAAACTCGAGAAAACATCGCTAACCTTGAAAGAGGAGGAAATCAAAGCCCGTGAAGAAAGCAAGAAAATGGAAACCATTAATGCTAAAATTCAGGAAAAATTAGAGCGTTATCAAGAATTGTATGATGCCAACCAGCGACTCATTTACATTGGTCAGAAAATCGATGATTTATCGGAGAAGTACTTCAACAACAAAGACAAGAAAGTCTTGATAGGAGAATTTTTGAAGTTGGTGGAAATTGAAAATTCCAAGCGTAAAAAAGCTACTGCAAAGGAGAAAAAAGAAAAGGAAATCATCCAGAAAAAGGTAGTAGAAGAAGTTAAAGTTAAGGTAGAAGAAATTCGAAAGGAGAAAAAAGAAAAGAAAATTAAAGCCCAAAAGCTCGAATCCGAAAAGCCTAAAGTAGTTTTAAAAATTGGCGACAGGGTTAGAATGGTTGACGGAAAATCGATTGGTACCATTGATAAAATTGAAAAGAATAAAGCCGTGGTGAATTACGGTATTTTTACCTCTAAAGTTAGTTTAGAGGAATTAGAATTTGTTCAAGCCCATTGATGATGGAAATTAACGAATTACCCAAAGACAAGAAAATCATACTCTTTGACGGGGTTTGTAATCTTTGCAATGCCTCAGTACAGTTTGTTATTAAACGGGATACCAAAGACGTATTTCGTTTTGTACCGCTACAATCTGATTTGGGTAATAAGATTTTGAATCATATCGGCATCAATCGTGAGCATACCGACAGTATCGTGCTTTATGAACCCGGCAAAGCCTATTTTTACAAAGCAGAAGCGGCATTGAAAATAACAAATGAATTGGGTGGTTTGTACCATCTACTTAACATCTTGCAAATATTCCCAAAGTTTATTTCGAACTCGGTTTACGACTACATCGCCAAAAACCGTTCCCGTTGGTATGGCAAACAGGAAAGTTGTATGATGCCAACACCTGAATTAGCTGCCAAATTTCTCGCATGATAATTATCATACCGCAATAGAATTTATCAAAGTAATTTTGATAAACTCTAATCGATAAATCATGACATCACAAAACATTTCCTTGTATTCTTGGGACAACGGTGCTTTCATTATGGTAGGCGTATTTGCTTTGGTTATTATTGGTTTGGTAAGCGCCATATTCCTGATGATGAATAGTAAGAACAAAAAAAACGACTAAGTTTCCTTAGTCGTTTTTCTTTATTGAGAAATGTAAAATTATTGTTTCACAATTTTCTTAACTGCTACTCCTTGATCGGTAGTAATAGTCATCACGTAGATACCGGTAGCTAAATCGCTGATTGAAATATTACCTTCAGTAGCATTAACCGTGGCAGATTTAACAACTCTTCCGTTTAAGTCAGCCATTGCAACTGTACTAACAACTGCATTAACATCGTTAGAAAAATTAACAACATTGTCTATCGTGACTGGGAAAC
>OGVN01000022.1_pt1 | contig 19268 bp, 15 predicted proteins | sample 1575751 | NCBI WGS metagenome assembly OGVN01 (sample SAMN07581530, study PRJEB24739) | freshwater metagenome | place: Singapore | collected 2015-01 | reverse complement strand
AGCGGACGGGACTCGAACCCGCGACCCCCGGCGTGACAGGCCGGTATTCTAACCAACTGAACTACCGCTCCAAAAACTTGGCGTCCCCACGGGGATTCGAACCCCGGTACCCACCGTGAAAGGGTGGTGTCCTAGGCCTCTAGACGATGGGGACCCTGGACTTACGGTACTACAATTTCCTACTTTTACTACTAGCTTCTGGTGGAGCTAAGCGGGATCGAACCGCTGACCTCTTGCATGCCATGCAAGCGCTCTCCCAGCTGAGCTATAGCCCCTTAATTAGATGATCTTAAATAAGTAAGCTCAAGCAATCAAGACCGTAATTCTAGCCTATTTTTATACTTCTTTGCAAGCGCTCTTTTGTTTCCTCTATACCAATCAATGAGATAACCGCATCAATAGCTGGTGTTTGGGTCGTTGCAAACATCGCATAACGCACTGGCATAGCCAATGCGGGCATTTTTAAGCCATGTTTAGCCAAAACAGCCTTAAAGGCTGCGGATACTGCAGCTTTGCTACCATCACCCGCCTCTAACTCAGTTATGAAGTCAGAAATGGCAGGTTTAGATACTTCAGGAATATTCGCGGCTAAATCAGCATCTGAGTGATTTGGCCTATCCATGTAGAACAACCTGGCACCCTCAGCAATTTCGATTAATGTATTAGCGCGATCTTTGAGAATATTTACAACACCTACAAAATCAGGGCCAACATCTGTATTAATACCCAAGTTTTGCGTAAAAGGTAATGTACGCTTTGCTAATTCGGCAGCATCCGCTTGTTGAATGTAATGGTGATTTAACCAAAGTAATTTTTCTGGATTATGTTGCGCTGGAGATTTACCTAAATGGTCCAAATCAAACCACTCAATAAATTGTTCTTTAGTAAAGACTTCAGCATCGCCATGAGACCAGCCTAACCTAGCTAAATAATTTAGTACTGCCTCAGGCATATAACCCTGACGCTCATAATCACGAACACTCATGGCGCCATTACGCTTACTCATTTTTTCACCTTGATCATTTAAGACCGTTGGCAAGTGAGCGTAAATCGGTGAAACACCACCTAATGCTTTAAGAATGTTAATTTGACGAGGCGTATTATTGACATGGTCATCACCACGAATTACATGGGTGATTTTCATATCTAAATCATCTACCACGACGCAGAAATTGTAGGTAGGCGTGCCATCTGGACGAGCAATCACCAAATCATCAAGCTCATCGTTGCTAATTTCTATACGGCCTTTAACCGCATCCTCCCAAACAACACTGCCACCAATAGGATTCTTAAAACGAATAACTGGCTTAACACCTTCTGGAGGTGTTGGTAACTGTTTACCGTTTTCAGGACGCCAAAAACCGTTGTATCTCGGCTTTTCTTTGTTTGCCATTTGCTGTTCACGCAAAGCGTTTAGCTCTTCCTCACTCATGTAACAGTAATAAGCCAAACCATCTTTGAGCATTTGTGCAATCACTTCACGGTAGCGATCCATACGTTGCATTTGATAAAAAGGTCCCTCATCAATATCAAGACCTAACCATTTCATACCCTCAATGATCACATCAACAGCTTCTTGGCTAGAGCGCTCCTGATCGGTATCTTCAATACGCAAAATAAAGTCCCCTTGCATCTTGCGAGCAAACGCCCAAGGATACAAAGCACTTCTTAGATTACCAAGGTGGATAAAGCCCGTTGGGCTGGGTGCAAATCGTGTTCTAACTGTCATAGCTAGCATTATCTCATTGACGAGATTTGCAGCTTATTTTTTGATTAATGATGCCTGTTTAGTCGCTAACAGTCCTCCTAGCAACAGCGCAACAGCCGAAAAAAGAAGTCCGTTAGCTAAACCACCCTGCCCATCAGAAATCCATCCAGCAATAGTTGGGCCAATGATTTGACCAGCAGCAAAAATACTTGTGAATGCTGTAATTCCTCCAACCCAATCGGTTGGCGGCATATTGTGCTTAACAAATGCAGTAGTCGAAGCCACGGCAGATAAAAACACACATCCAAACATGATTCCTGAAATGAATATGCCCATAATGGCCCAACCATTCAGAGAAACATCATAAATAGCCATCAAAGCTGGTATCAAAGAGGCAAAGCCTAATAACGTATTCAAAATAGCTAACGATTGACCACCTTTGAAATGATCTAGCATCTGCGCCCAAAGACGCGAAGATGCCATCACTGATAACCCTAAGGCCGCGTAAAAAATATTGATGGTGGAGCCTGCTAATCCTAGTTGCTTTAGCAAAGCAATCACAAATGTCATATAGCCGATATAGCCTACACCAAACATGAAATATGCCGCTAGCACGGGGACATAAGTTCGCAATGGTGTACCTGAATGCCCCATAGGTTTAGGAGGTATCGCAGGAATTGATGTTACTGGCCTAATCAATAAAACTGTCAGAACAATACACAAAACACCCAACGCATACCAAGCCAACTGCCACGAGTGTTCCCACTGAGTCTGAATACCCCATTCAACGAAAAATGGCACGGCTAATGTGGATATAAAAATGCCTAAACCTGGGCCGCCGTAGTAAATACCTAACAAAAAACCGGAGCGACTTGAGTGAATCGCACCCAACTGAGATACCAGGACACCACCGGCAACAAATACCCAAGCACTGGCTATACCCGCAATCACGCGCAACACAAACAATAGGCTCGTGTTATCAGTTGCGCCTGACAAATACAAAAAACATCCAGTGATGATCGACGCCACAATAAAAAAACGATGCACAGACATTTTCCGCATGATCATTGGAGAACTTAATGCCCCCAAAAAGTAACCCAAGGCATTTGCTGTGTTCATGGCTCCAGCAACAAGATATGACCAATCCAAATCATCTTTCATGACAGGCAACAACAATCCATAAGAAAATCGTGCCAGCCCCAAGGCTATGGCGGAGCCCAGTGCAAGTGAAAAAGCAGTTAAAAATGGATGTTTATTTGAAAACACAGCAGGTCATTTCATAAAGTTTCTACAATATACGTTATGACAGAAAAAAATGCTTTAGATTCGCTCCAGGTTTTTGTTTTTGATGGCGCACCCGTCAGAGGTGAGATCGTTCATATCAGACACTCATGGCAAGCTATTTTGGCGCGCAAAGACTATCCACCTGCCGTTAAAAAACTTTTAGGTGACCTAGTGGCTGCAGGCGTACTCTTGTGCGCAACCCTTAAATTCAATGGCAGCATGATTATTCAGGCTCAAGGCAATGGCGCTGTTCGTCTATTGGTGCTTGAGTGCAATGAAAATTTAGTAATTAGAGCTACCGCCAAAATCAATGATGATATTGATTTATCGGATCTTCCAGATGATGCTGGCCTATCGGATCTTATTAACCTTGATGGCAAAGGCAGACTTGTCATCACATTAGACCCAGCAGACCGTCAACCAGGACAAAATCCATATCAGGGAATTGTTGCTCTAAACGATAACGGTAAACCCGTTCAAAGCATTGCAGAAGCCATCACCATTTATATGAGAGATTCTGAGCAACTTGAAACACGCCTGTGGCTTGCTAGTGACGACCAGTCTTGCGGCGGTTTACTTCTACAGAAGCTACCCAATATGGGCGGGCAACTCAAAATGGACGATGAAACTGCTGCCGAGGGTTGGTCACGCCTTCAGATGCTCTCAGATACTGTTACTAACGAAGAATTGCTAAATCTAGAACCCAAAGTGCTAATGAAGAGGCTCTACCTAGAAGAGTCTTCACACCACGGGGTTAGAAGCTTTGATCAAAGACACATTCAATTTGGTTGCCGATGCTCACGAATCAAAGTAGCAGATATGCTAAAAATGCTGGGCGAGGATGAAGTTAACAGCATACTAGAAGAAAAATCTAGCATAGAAACCAATTGTGACTTCTGCGGGCAAGTGTATGTGTTTGATGCTGTTGATTGCAAACAAATCTTTGCTAGCCCAACGATTCTTGACGCGATCAAACAAGCGCCTAGCTCAAAGCATTAAAGATCTACTTATTTCTTTTGTGAATTAGCTTCTTCTGTAGAAGGTTTTTTGCTAGGCACTACTTGTACAAAGATTTCACCCTCTTTGCTCATGCCATGCTCTGCTCGCGCACGCTCTTCAATCGCTTTGGTGCCGTCTTTGAGATCTTTCACCTCACCAGCTAACTTAGCATTACGCGCAGCTAAGGCATCATTCTTTTCCATTTGTTTAGATACTTGACGGTCTAACTCATACACTCTGAGCCAACCGCCCTTACCAAGCCACAATGGATACTGAATAATGACTAAGAGAGCCAACATGCCGTAAACAACGATACGCATAATAGGCTCTCTTAACGTTTCCTAAGGACGATCTACAACTTACTTACGCAAGTTATAAAAGGTTGATCTGCCAGGATAGCTAGCAACATCACCCAAATCTTCCTCAATACGAATTAACTGGTTGTACTTTGCAATACGATCAGAACGTGACAATGAACCTGTCTTGATCTGACCAGCATTTGTACCAACAGCAATATCAGCAATGGTACTGTCCTCAGTTTCACCTGAGCGATGTGAAATCACTGCCGTGTAGTTGGCACGCTTAGCCATTTCGATAGCAGCAAATGTCTCAGTCAAAGTACCAATTTGATTAACTTTAATCAAAATAGAGTTAGCGATATTCTTTTCAATACCTTCTTTAAGAATCTTCGTGTTAGTTACGAACAAGTCATCACCAACCAACTGAATCTTCTTACCTAATTTTTCAGTCAAAGTTGCCCAACCAGCCCAATCACCCTCATGCATACCATCTTCAATCGATACGATTGGGTATTTATCAGCCAAGTTAGCCAAGTAGTCAGCAAACTCAGAAGAAGTTAACTGTAAGCCTTCGCCTGACAAGTCATATTTGCCATCTTTATAGAATTCGCTAGCAGCGCAATCCAACGCCAACAAAACGTCTTCGCCTGGCTTGTAACCGGCCTTTTCAATAGCCTTGAGAATGGTGTTTAAGCACTCTTCATTGCTCTTGAAGTTAGGTGCAAAGCCACCCTCATCACCAACAGATGTTGGCATACCTTGATCATGAATAATCTTCTTCAATGCGTGGAATACTTCTGCACCACAACGCAAGGCTTCACGGAAACTACCCATGCTCACTGGCATGATCATGAATTCTTGAATATCTAAACTGTTATTAGCGTGTGAACCGCCGTTCACGATATTCATCATAGGCACTGGCAATTGCATAGCACCAGAACCACCGAAATAACGGTACAAAGGTAGACCAGCTTCTTCAGCGGCTGCACGAGCAACCGCCATTGATACTGCCAAAGTGGCATTAGCACCCAAACGAGACTTGTTATCTGTACCGTCTAAGTCAATCAAAGTACGATCAAGAAAAGCTTGTTCGCTAGCATCTAATCCCATTACTGCTTCAGCGATTTCTGTATTGATGTTTTCTACAGCCTTCAAAACACCTTTACCTAAATAGCGGCCAGCCTCACCGTCACGCAATTCCACAGCTTCACGTGAACCTGTTGATGCGCCAGATGGCACAGCAGCACGACCCATCACGCCAGATTCAAGCAACACATCACACTCAACAGTAGGATTGCCTCTTGAATCTAGTATTTCACGACCAATGATGTCAACGATTGCACTCATGACTTCTCCCTTACCAATTATTGAAAATCTTTTTCTAAAAATACATTGCCAGCTTTAACAACGTCATCTAACGCCACCAAAGTAGCCAATAAATCTTTCATACGGTGTAATGGCACAGCGTTAGGTCCATCAGATAATGCTTTTGCAGGGTTTGGATGGGTTTCCATAAACAAACCGCTCACGCCCACTGCTACTGCAGCTCTAGCTAAGACAGGCACCATTTCACGCTGACCACCACTACTTGTACCTTGACCACCCGGCAACTGAACAGAGTGCGTCGCATCGAACACCACAGGCGCATTTGTCTCACGCATGATCGCAAGACTACGCATATCTGATACCAAATTGTTGTAACCAAATGATGCCCCGCGCTCACACGCCATGAACATATCCTCTGGCAATCCAACTTCTTTAGCAGCCGCCCTAGCTTTATCAATAACATTCTTCATGTCGCCAGGTGCTAAAAACTGACCTTTTTTAATATTGACAGGCTTACCGCTTTGCGCACAAGCACGAATGAAATCAGTTTGACGACATAAAAATGCTGGCGTTTGAAGTACATCAACTACTGCGGCAACTGGTTTAACTTCACCAATATCATGAATATCAGTAAGAATATTCACGCCAATTTCTTTTTTAACTTTTGCCAAAATCTCCAAACCTTTTTCCATCCCTAAACCGCGGAAAGAGGTACCAGATGAACGATTGGCTTTATCAAAAGAAGATTTGTAAATAAATGGGATGCCTAAACTAGACGTGATTTCTTTTAACTGGCCTGCTGTGTCCATTGCCATTTGTTCAGACTCAATGACGCACGTGCCAGCTATCAAAAAGAAGCGCTTATCTAAACCGATTTCAAAATCACATAGTTTCATGGCTGACTCCCTAACTCTGATTAACAGGTTACCCTGTAATACCTTTATGACTTAAGGCTGCTTTGATAAATGCGGAGAACAAAGGATGTCCATCACGCGGCGTTGATGTGAATTCTGGGTGGAATTGAACGCCAAAGAACCATGGATGCATAGATGATGGCAATTCCATCATTTCTGGCAATGATTCATTGGGGGTTCTAGCAGAAATCACCAAACCAGCAGACTCTAACTTCGGTACATAAACGTTATTCACTTCGTAGCGATGACGGTGACGCTCGTTGACTTCTGAACCATAGATTTTTTCTGCCAAGGTATTCGATTTAACTGGGCAACGCTGAGAACCTAAACGCATCGTTCCGCCCAAATCAGAACCTTCATCACGTTTTTCCACGCGACCTTCGCGGTCCATCCACTCTGTGATCAATGCCACCACAGGATGAGGACCATTCGGCTCAAACTCAGTACTGTTGGCACCCGCTAAACCAGCAACATGACGTGCAAATTCAATAACCGCTAGTTGCATACCAAGACAGATACCTAAATAAGGAATCTTGTTTTCGCGAGCGTGCTTAATTGCGGCAATCTTTCCTTCCGTACCACGCTTACCAAAACCTCCTGGCACCAAGATTGCATCAAGGCCGGATAGGCTAGAAACATCTCCATGCTCTAGATTTTCAGAATCGATATAACGAATACTTACCTTCGTTTCATTATGAATGCCAGCATGACGCAAAGCTTCAATCAAGGACTTGTATGACTCGGTCAAGTCAACATACTTACCAACCATACCAATCACTACTTCATGCTTTGGATTCTCTAAGCTATGAACCAAACCATTCCATACTGCTAAATCAGCAGGCTTGGCATTGATACGTAACTCCTGACAAATCAGCTCATCCAACCCTTGTTCATGAAGCATTTGAGGAATTTTGTAAATTGTGTCAACGTCCCACACTGAAATCACAGCTTGTTCACGCATATTGGCAAACAAAGAAATTTTTGCGCGTTCATCCTCAGGGATTTGACGATCTGCACGACATAACAATGCAGTAGGCATGATGCCGATTTCACGCAACTTCTGTACAGAGTGTTGGGTTGGCTTTGTCTTCAACTCACCTGCACTGGCAATGTAAGGTACCAAGGTCAAATGAACAAAAGCTGTATCGCCAGCCGGCAATCTCAAACTCATTTGGCGAGCAGCTTCTAAGAATGGCAAAGACTCAATGTCACCAACAGTGCCGCCAATCTCACAGATAGCAATATCCGCTTGACCATTGTGACTCGCATTTGCGCCGCGCTCCACAAAGTTCTGAATCTCATTGGTGATATGAGGAATCACTTGAACTGTTTTACCAAGGTACTCACCACGGCGCTCTTTACGAATCACTGACTCATAAATCTGACCAGTTGTGAAGTTGTTGCTCTTACGCATCTTGGCAGAAACAAACCTCTCATAGTGGCCCAAATCTAGGTCAGTTTCCGCGCCGTCCTCAGTAACAAATACCTCTCCATGCTGGAAAGGACTCATCGTGCCTGGATCAACGTTGATGTATGGGTCTAATTTTAAGAGGGTGACTTTTAAGCCGCGCGATTCGAGAATGGCGGCTAATGAGGCGGCTGCGATACCCTTCCCTAGGGAAGAAACCACACCACCAGTAACAAAGATGAATTTAGTCATCGAATATGCTTAGTGGGTAATACGCAATTATAGCGATACCCAGAAAGAATGTTCAAAAAAACAACTTTGACGAAAATATCAGCCTAGAAAGCCTTTACCAGACTGGGTCTTCAATTTCCGAGAAAACTTGGCGTAATCTCTTACCCCAAGTTTCATGGATCATTTTGAAATATTCATTTTTTTCATCAATCACCAATAAATGGTCCACCTTTAAATCATTTTTGGGATAAATCAATAGATCCAAGGGCAACCCAACTGAGATATTTGACTTAATGGTTGAGTCCATTGAAATTAGCGCGCACTTTGCCGCCTCTTTTAGTGGTGTTGCCTGAGTAATAACTCGATCCAAAATTGGTTTACCGTATTTAGCCTCACCAATTTGAAAATAAGGTGTCTCAACCGTCGCCTCAATAAAATTGCCAGCTGCATACACTTGGAAAATCGTAGGATCTTGACCTTTAATCTGACCGCCAAAAATTAGGTGAATATTGAAATCAATGCCTGATTTTTTTAATTCCTCTGCATCACGGTCTCTGACCTTTCTAACCACATCACCTACTACTTGAGCAGCTTCAAACAGAGTTGCTGCATTCCAAATACTTGGACTATCAGGTTCTGGGTGATTTAAATAATGTCGCACTGCTTGGGTAATAGCCAAGTTACCAGCAGACATCAAGACCATTAAACGCTCACCATCTTTCTTGAAAATGGCCATCTTTCTGAAATTTGATACAGCATCTACACCCGCATTTGTTCGACTATCTGATAAAAAAACCAAACCCTGATCTAAACGTACAGCAACGCAATATGTCATGAAACAATACTTTCAATAATTAATAGGCGAATAGGCACCGTGAATTAAGCAGCCATCTCTTCCATAGGCAACAAAAAGTCACGACTAATGCCACTGCCCACAGCATTAATTCTCACTAAGAAGTCAGTTAAGAATGCATGCAACCCCTGATCTAGAATTTCTTTGATGTGTGCGTCACGCAATTGAGCCAAGAGATTTCTAGCTTGAGTAATTGTTTTGCTTGACTGGGAGTTTTTAATCTTCCCCAACAAATCCACCACCTCACCCACGCAAGCCGAAAGCGATCTAGGCATATCAGATCTCAAAATTAACAAATCGGCAACGCGCTCTGGCGTGATCACATCCCTATAAACCTTACGATAGATTTCAAAAGCAGATACAGAACGCAAAATGGCAGCCCAATAATAAAAATCATCGACTGAGTCATGGCCCTGCTCACGCATATTTTCTGCTGTTAGTGACTTCACATCGAGCAATCGTGCGGTGTTATCAGCTCTTTCTAAAAAGGTTCCAAGACGAATGAAATGAAACACCTCATCGCGAACCATGGTGCCGTGCTGTACACCACGCGTTTGATGTGAACGGAATTTCACCCACTCAAAAAACTCGGAAGGTGCACTATCTAACATACCATCACGCATTTTTTTCTGGGCTTCTAACCATGTTGTATTGATGGTTTCCCACAACTCAGTTGTCATCGACCCCCGTACTGCTCGGGCATTTTCTCTTGCAGCTTGCAGGCAACACATGATGGATGATGGGTTATTCATATCACTCACCATGAAATGAATAACATCTCTTGGAGACATTAAAACGTAATTAGCATCAAATGCTGCCGTCAACTCTGAAATCTCAAGCAGAGATCTCCAGGCTTGCTCAGCCACTTCTGCTGATTGAGGCAACAAAGACATTTGATAGTTAACGTCTAACATACGCGCCGTATTCTCAGCTCGCTCTGTATAACGAGACATCCAATATAAATGGTCAGCGGTTCTAGATAACATGTTGAAATCTCCTTATATTTTTTTAGTGCTCTAACACCCAAGTGTCTTTGGTACCACCACCTTGCGAGGAGTTAACCACCAAAGAACCCTCCTTCAAGGCAACCCGAGTCAAACCACCTGGCACCATACGCACCTCTTTGCCTGATAAAACAAATGGTCTTAAATCAATATGACGAGGGGCAATGCCAGAATCAACATAAGTTGGACATGTAGACAAAGCCAAGGTAGGTTGCGCAATGTACCCTTCCGGATGCGCCTTAACCTTCTCCTTGAACTCTGCAACTTCGCCCTTGGTTGAAGCGGGCCCTACCAACATTCCATACCCACCAGCGCCATGAACTTCTTTCACTACCAAATCAGCCATGTGATCCAACACATACTTCAAATCATCTGGCTTGCGACACATGTATGTAGGAACATTCGAAATCAATGGTTCTTCATCCAAGTAAAAGCGAATCATGTCAGGTACGTACGGGTAAATCGACTTGTCATCAGCAACCCCAGTGCCTATGGCATTACAAATAGCCACGTTACCCGCCTTGTATGCCCTTAATAAACCTGCGGCACCTAACGCTGAATCCGATCTAAATACCTCAGGATCCAAAAAGTCATCATCGACACGGCGATAAATCACATCCACCCTCTTTGGACCTTGAGTGGTACGCATATACACAATGTCTTTTTGCACAAATAAATCTTTACCTTCCACCAACTCAACACCCATTTGTTGAGCCAAGAAGGCATGCTCAAAATAGGCTGAGTTATACATACCAGGAGTCAACACAACCACGGTTGGATTAGTATGCAAACTAGGCGATGCTTGACGTAAAGTGTCTAACAAAAGGTCAGGATAGTGAGCAACCGGTGCCACGCGATGTTGCGCAAATAACTCCGGAAACAAGCGCATCATCATCTTGCGGTTCTCTAACATATACGACACACCAGATGGCACACGCAAGTTGTCTTCTAGGACAAAAAACTCGCCAGTCCTCTCACCATGTGTCGCACGCACAATGTCTATACCAGCAATGTGCGCGTAGATATTCATCGGCACATCTAAGCCCATCATTTCCGGTCTAAATTGAGCGTTATTTAGAACCTGTTCTTTAGGTATCACTCCTGCCTTGAGAATATGCTGCTCGTGATACACATCATGCAAAAACATATTTAATGCTGTAACTCGTTGACGTAAACCGTTTTCCAAACGACTCCACTCGGATGCAGGGAAAATTCTAGGCACGATGTCAAATGGAATGGTTCTCTCAGTTCCACCACTTTCACCATACACCGCAAACGTAATACCCACACGACGGAACATTAAATCAGCTTCTTCGCGACGTCCGCTTAAGTATTGATCGCCCTGTTGACTTAACCAATGAGAAAACTGCTTGTAATGTGGGCGAGCTAATGTCGAGTTTTTGAAATCCCTTTCAAGATCGTCCAATGCCATTTCATCAAACGGCAATTTGCGCTCCATGACCATCATGCTTTACTCCCGCAGCTATTTATATATTTATTGATGCCAAGACCTTCGATGCAGGTCTCGCCAATGGTGGCGCCTCCATTCTTTACCTCTGAATTCCCATACTTGCGCACCTGTGTGAATGGTCTCAAGGATTGGAATCCCTCGCTCAACATAACGCCCAACAACCTTTGCGTTGGGATGACGATAGCGATTTCTATAACCAGCCTGAGCAACAGCCCAATTAGGCTGTAGCGCATCCAGAAATATCTCAGAGGAAGAAGTAGCACTACCATGGTGCGGTATAAGCAAGATAGATGCCAATTCATCAGAACGCTTATATTCATTGGCAATGATGGCCTCACCACCCTTTTCAACATCACCAGTTAACCAAAATGTATGGTGTTGATTTCTCACCTCAATGACACAACTTAGTGCATTTGGCTTACCAGAATGGTGCATGGCATCGAATGTCATATCACGATCAGGATGCCAAACCTTGAATAAAACACCATCCCAAGACCAAGCTTGTCCTGCCTTGCACGGCAATGCAGGCATCTTCAATTCTTTTGTGCGTTTAAGTAAAAAATGCCATTCAGGCAAAGTGCCTAATAAATCACCAAATTCAATACTTTTCATCAGACTCAGTGCTCCACCCACATGATCCGTGTCTTTGTGACTAATGGCCAAACGATCAATGTATGAAATACCCTCACCCCTCAAGAAAGGGAGCACATTTCTGTCGCCAGCATCAGACTCCGGGGATGTTTTAGGCCCAGTGTCATAGAGCAAACGTTTTGTTTGGGTTTCAACCAAGACAGCAGTTCCCTGACCAATATCTAGTACCGTGACTTTGAACTCACCATGAGCCAGGTCATTTGATTGAGGCCACACCAAGGGGATACAACAACATAACCCTAATAAACGTCCCTTGTAACTGAGCATTAAGGGTCCAGGTCGAATCGCGTAAATAATTCCTAGAGTGGATATGGCCATGACCAATAAGCTTGGTTGGGGCAAGTGAGCCACCGACCAAAACCAAGATGACATGGGTTTTAAGAACCAGGCCACAAATTCCATACACGTATGGGCAATCCACAGTGAGAGATGACTTAAAGGGGCTGGCAAAACAGCTCCAAGCATGGCAAATGGCGTAACAATAAAGCTAACCAACGGGATGGCGAATGCATTAGCTAGTGGTGAAACCACAGATACTTGAGAAAACCAATAAAGCGTCAATGGCAATAATGCAATCGTTACCACAGCCTGAACACGACTGGCCTCTTTGAATGACTGCCACCATTTTTGCGCACGACTATAACCATACTCAGATAAACCATCTTGACCTGGCATCGCAAACAAAATTGCCGCAACTGCGCCAAATGACAACCAGAATCCAGGCGTATAAGCAGCCCATGGATCTAGCAATAGAACAATGAATAACGCCCACCACCAAATATCAAAAGCCCTAGTGATGCGATTAGTCCAAAGAGCAACGGCAACCACGCCAACCATATACATAGTGCGCTGCGCAGGTATTTGGAACCCTGCCAACCATGTATAAATTAAAGCGACCATAAAGCCACTTAGTGCAGCCACCTTTTGCGCAGGACAAACCATCGGCAACATCCTACGTCGCCACAAACGACTAGCTAAAGCAGCCCCCATGCCCGCCAACATGGTGACGTGCAAGCCTGATATCGAAATAAGATGTCCAATACCGGTAGCATTAAATACCTTCCAATCTTTTTGTGAAATTGCATTTTGTTCACCCATCACCAAAGCAATTAACACACCCACATATGGCGCATCCTCCGGTGCAGATTGTTTAATCCGCTCTCTCAAATGCCAGCGAGACAACTCCACCACCGTTGTAAAACTCATATGAAATTCATCTATTAGTTTCGGCCGCCATGAGCGAGGCAATCCTTTTGCATAAGCTTTAACAGAACCAGTTGCACCTAAGTTTTGCTGAAACATCCAACGCTCAAAATCAAAACCATGTGGGTTCATCAAGCCATGCGTACGCTTGAGAACCACTGGCAATCTCCAGCGATGACCAGGCTTAATTTCAGGTAATTCGTTTTCACCACGCCAACCTGGATACCAACCTAGCGATAAACGTTTTGGAAACTCTGCCAAATTCACATCAATTGCGTCATCATCAGACACAACTGATTCAACTCGCAAAGAAAATCTCAGGGATTGTGTGCCTTGGCTTGGCAGCCCATCTACAACACCCTCCACGAGCAATGGCACACCTTCTAAGTGTGGCGGCAAATCGTTGTTGATTCGTTGCTGAGTTAAATACCCAGACCAGGCAAATCCCAGCACAAATAAGATATACACACACAAGCAGAATGCAACCTCATTAAATACCTTTAGTTTTATTAATCGCATTAATGCGATTAATAACAAACAAACTCCAACGGATGAAGCCAACCATAGCCACCAGTGTCGACCTGGCACCTGCGGCAAAAAAAGTAAAAGAGATTCCCCGGCAATAAATGCCGTTAATAAAAAGCGCAATGCAGCTATTGTTGTAGGTTAAGAGATTGACTGGTCTGAACCAATTCAGCCCAACGAGGGATAACACGTAATGCATTACTCGAACATACAGATTGGGTTTGAGTAATTAATGATGACCGAATTTCTGCTAGTACAGATGAGATTTGAGGTAACTCAGATGGCTCATTGCGATGATGCACCTGATGAGCCAACCACGCTGGCGGTATGTCGGGTGCATCGGTTTCTAAAACCAAGCTTTCAAACGGCAAATCTTTTGCTAAGCGCCTAATTTGAAGTGCCCTGGGAAACGTCATTGCACCACCAAACCCCATCACAAAATTCAGCTTCATAAAGTGCTCGGCTTGCTGAAAACTGCCATTAAAAGCATGAGCAATACCACCACTCAACTTTCTTGATCGCAAAGCTTTCAAAATAGCGTCCTGAGATCTTCTGACATGAAGTATCACGGGCAATCCAAACTCTTCTGCCAAATCTAACTGAGCCTCGAAAAAGTAAGATTGGTGATGTGGATCCAGATCAGGCAAGAAATAATCCAGGCCAATTTCACCTATACCCACAAACCTTGGGTCACTCATTGCACTAGCCACTGAATCTCTCAAAATCTGCAAATCAGACTCCAAAGCTTCGGGCGTATAAATGGGATGTATACCTAGGGTGTAACAAGTTGCCGGTAAGGTTTGAGCTGCTTCGTGAGCCAGAGTCTTAACTGATTGAAAATCTCTAGCTCTAACAGCCGGTATCAGCAAACCAGAAACGCCAGACTGCGCTGCTCGCTGAATAATTGCATCACGATCAGTGGCAAATTCATCAGCATCTAAATGGCAATGAGTATCTAAACACAAAGCCATTTAAATATCCTTTAAAACACCATGATCCAAACGCAAAACACGATCACATCTTGCAGCTCGCAAAGGATCATGAGTCACAATCACAAAAGCAGTGCCTTGATTTTTTGCCACTTCCAACATCAAATCAAATACAGCATCAGCCGTCTCAGCATCTAAATTACCTGTAGGCTCATCCGCCAAGACACAACTGGGTTTTGTTACCAATGCTCTTGCGACCGCCACTCTTTGACGCTCACCACCCGACAATGCTGCAGGTCTGTGATTGATTCGGTGAGCCAAACCCACTTTTACAAGCATCTCATTCGCCAAATCCTTAGCTACGTCAGCAGAAACACCGCGAATACGCAGCGGCATAGCAACATTATCAAGCGCACTAAATTCAGCTAAAAGGTGGTGAAACTGATAAATAAACCCTAGATGCTGATTACGCATCACATTCAATTGCCTATCAGTCAGATTACTTAGGGACTTGCCAGCCAAATACACCTCACCTTGAGTCACCTGATCTAAACCACCCAATAGATGCAGCAAAGTGCTCTTGCCTGAGCCTGATGCGCCAACAATCGCCAACTTCTCACCAGCAGCAAGTTCCAAATTAACATCAGTCAAGACCTGTACGGCGAAATCACCTTCGCCATAAGTTTTAGAGATGTTTTTTGCAATCAAGGCCATATTCATATCAGCACTCACTCATAACGCAATGCTTGGGCTGGTTGAATTTTGGCAGCTCTCCAACTTGGGTACAGAGTAGCCAACAGCGATAAGCCAAATGCCATCAAGCCAACAGTCAACACATCGGCACTTCGAACATCCGATGGCAAGCTAGAAATGAAATAAATATCTCTTGGCAAAAATTGCACTCTAAAAATAGCCTCAATAACTGGCACGATCACATCAATATTTAATGAGATCAATAAGCCCAATGTCACGCCTGCTAGAGTTCCTAAAGCGCCAATCATAAAACCCTGCGCAAAAAATATACGCTGAATCATGCCAGCGCTAGCACCCATGGTTCTGAGTATTGCAATATCGCCTTGCTTGTCTGTTACCGTCATCACCAATGTTGAAACCAGGTTAAAAGCTGCTACAGCAATAATCAAGGTCAAGATGATGAACATCATGCGTTTTTCAGTTTGTACAGCCGCAAACCAATTTTTGTTTTGCCTGGTCCAATCTTTAACCCACAAGCCAGGCAGCTTTAGTGAAAGCTCATCAGCCACTTTGGCTGCAAGCTGCATGTCATCTAACTTAAGACGCAAACCAGAAGGCCCATCCAACCTCAATAGGGCAGCAGCATCTTTCCAATGAACCACGGCTAAGGTGCTATCAAACTCATAATGACCACTATCAATAATGCCCACCAATTTAAAAGCTCTCATTCTTGGTGTAACACCCGCTGGGTTGATATCCCCCTCCGGCACCATGATTGTGATGCGATCACCTAACTGAACACCCAAAATACCAGCTAATTCCGCCCCCAAAGCTAAGCCAAACTCTCCAGGCTTTAATCCAGTAGCCTGACCTTGTATAAAGTGTTTGGGGATATCTGAAACTCGCCCCTCTAATTCAGGATCGATGCCACGCAGGGCAACTCCTCGCATCACATCACCACGAGTGATCAAAGCTTGCGACATGATCATCGGCGCAGAACCTGTGACGTGTGAATTTTGCTCAACCTTGCTAATCAATGGTTGCCAATCACCTAAACCGGTTGGTGAATGCACTTCAACGTGAGATAAAACAGATAGCATGCGATCACGGACCTCTTTCTGAAACCCATTCATGACTGATAAAACCACAATCAAAGCAGCAACGCCTAGGGCAATGCCCAGCATGGATACAGATGAGATAAATGACAAAAAGCCGTCTTTTGAGCCAGTTTCCTTATTTTTTCCGGCTTTTCTCCTAGCGCTTGTGTAGCGCCATGCAATTTCTAATTCAATTGGCCAAATCCTCATAGCAAACAGTTTAGCTTGGTCTTGGACAGAAGGTCTAATTGCCACCTAAAATCAGGGTTATGAAATACACGATGGTGCTCATAGACGACCAAAGTCAAGAATCACTTGACCGAGGCCTGCCACATGAAAAATTTATACTAGGCTCTCATTTGGCTAGCGCGCCACTTGAGCTTCAATCCTATGGTGTGAAGATAAGCAGTGACACCTCCATTGCACGCATTGAACCAGTACATATTCATGCAGCTAGAGACCACTTAGTGTTGACCAGCACCGACATTCTTGATCTCCAGCAGGTTGAAGCAGATGCGCTATTTGATTCCGTCAAAGATATCTTCGCTGAAATGGCAACAGCCATCTATCGACCACGTGTTAACCGCTGGTTTATAGAATCACCTTCACTGCATTCACTTGCAACGGTCAGCATCGAACAAGCACAAGGACGAAATATTGACCATTGGATGCCAATAGATACATATATTGAAGGTGTGGCTAGACAATGGCGTAAATGGCAAAACGACATTCAGATGATTTGGTTTAATCACCCAGTTAATCTAGAGAGAGAATCTGAGGGCTTATTACCGATCAACTCTATTTGGATCAGTGGCATTGGCTCTTTGTCATCAATCAAACCCAGCCATCAATTGCTTAACGCTAAGCTATTACATAGCAGCGACTCTTGCCTGAGTGTTTTTGCACAACACTTCAATAAGCAACACACCCAATCATTAACTAATACTGATTTACCAAACGCTCTATCACTTCTATCTGTCAATGACCCAAATGCCACCGCCTTGTGGAAAATGGCTGGCGATGCACTAATCAAAGGTCAATTACAAGAGGTGACTCTCATTGATTTTCCAGATGGCCAAGAGAAAACACGCCATATCTCAGTTGATCAATTTCCCAAAAAAGGATTTGGTCCCTGGAAAAAATCACTCACACCCGCACTTCAAGATATTCTTCGCTCATGACTATTCAATTTGTTGAGCGCCACTACTCAGAAAAGAACGCCACTTATTTAGAGCAAAGTGGTGTTCATCCAGTGCTATCAAGATTATTTGCAGCGCGCGGCATTGAGCAACCAGATGAATTGGCTCTTGAACTCAAACATCTGATCCCACCTTCTCAACTCAAAAACTGTGAATCCGCTGCCAAATACTTAGCGAACGCTATTGAGAATAAGAAAAAATTATTAATCGTTGCCGACTACGACTGTGATGGCGCTACCGCATGCGCAGTAGGCATGCGAGGCTTGAAAGCTTTGGGCAAACCATGGGATATACAAATTGATTATTTTGTTCCCAATCGTTTCACCTTAGGTTATGGTCTAACGCCAGAAGTTGTTGAACTAGTGGCAGCCCTACCCAACCCGCCAGACATCTTGATCACCGTAGACAACGGTATCGCCAGTCTTGCAGGCGTTGAAAAAGCCAATCAATTGGGTATTGAGGTATTAGTCACTGACCACCACCTACCAGCTGATCAATTGCCATCAGCCAAATGGATAGTTAACCCCAATCAACCACATTGCAGCTTTCCAAGCAAAGCACTTGCTGGCGTTGGGGTGATGTTTTATTTACTGATTGCTTTACGCGCTGAACTTCGCAACAAAGGTATCTTTTCTGCTGAGACACAGCCAAGACTAGAAAACTTGTTGGATTTAGTGGCTCTAGGTACCGTAGCTGACGTTGCTTCCTTGGATAGGAATAACAGAATATTGGTCTCAAACGGTATTAAGCGTATTAAAAGCGGGCAAATGCAAGCAGGCATCAGAGCCCTCTATATTGCGGCTGGAAAAGACCCCTCCAAATCTAGTACCTTTGACCTTGGATTTACCTTAGGGCCTAGATTAAATGCAGCAGGCAGGCTTGCTGACATGTCATTAGGCATTCAATGTCTATTGTCAGACTCCCAAGAAGATGCACTTCGTCTTGCTCACGAACTAGACCGCATGAATCGAGAGAGACGCACCATTGAAGCAGGGATGCAAGAGACGGCTCTAGCCAGCCTCTCAGATATTGAGGTGGGGGAACAAGCCACACTCTGCCTAGCTAATGAATCTTGGCATCAAGGCGTGATAGGCATCGTTGCTTCAAGACTAAAAGAAAAGTTTCATCGCCCCACTCTTATTTTTGCACCAGGTGAAGAAGGATTCCAATACCAACCCCAAATGGGCGTTCAACAACATGTAAAGAATCTTCGTGCAAATGTGCTGTCATGGGCAGAAGCAGGCTTTACCTATGGCACAATCATTAGTCGCTCGGGCGACATGATTACTCAAGGGGCGATTTCTATTAAAAAACTCTGGGGTATCGGTGGAGTGGGTATGCGAATAGACGATTGGACATACATCGTTAGAGATAGCTCGAATCTCGAAACAATTAAATTTAGTGGAGAATATGGTTTCAAAATGCCCCGCAATGAGGAAGTGCGTTTTCAAGCTTTGTATCGTGACTGGGAAAC
>OGVN01000021.1_pt1 | contig 19452 bp, 50 predicted proteins | sample 1575751 | NCBI WGS metagenome assembly OGVN01 (sample SAMN07581530, study PRJEB24739) | freshwater metagenome | place: Singapore | collected 2015-01 | reverse complement strand
TTACTGAAATTGTCCAACAATTTGTAAATTTTCTACACTATTATCTAAAGGATTGTCATTTTTATGATCTATTACTAACTTATTTCCATCAGGAATATGTCCTAAAAAAGCCATAGCTACAATAACTTGAGCACCTGAAGTAAATACGCCTTCTTTATTTGTTATAGTGTATCTCAGGTAACCATCTTCATTAATAGTTCCTTTTATTAACTTAGGTTTCTTACATTTATAACTCATTAAGTTACCTATATTGCTGATTTCATAATCCTCATATCCAGGCACTTTTTTCCATATTTCATCCATTTTGCAAGTCTTTAATAATTAGTAAACGGACATAAGCAGATACACTTAGACCAATGGCTTTTGCTTTTTCAGTAATCTTTTCCTTTACTACTGAATCAATTCTAATAAGAATGTCTTTTTCTTTTTTCATGTAGATATATTTATACTACAAATATACTACAATCTTTTTAAAATTAAACATCCATCAGAATCTTTTTCATCAGGATTAAAAGTTACCTCCCATTCAGTTTGTTGTAAATCTTTCATTAACTCAGTAAATTCAAAGTCATGATCAGATGTTTCATCCGTGAATACGCCTGTAATGAAAGCCTTTAACATGTCCTTCTCACTAAACTTCTTATCACTAAGAATTTCAAGGATAGTTTTAGCTCCTTCAATAAAACCTTCTTGCCTATAAATATTAATTACTTCATGACGATTAGGCATAAACATAGCACCTGTATTTTTAATGGGATATCTACTTTCAACCAACTCATCCAAATCATAACCACGTTCTATGGCTTGGCAGTTTTTGAGGGATAGTTTTCCAATCGTATGATCATTACTGAAATCTTCTGGATGAGCAAATGCAATCAATTTACCATCTTTTAATAGCGCATAGCTATGACCATGCTTAATTAGTTTTGCTTTCATACCTCTTAATTTCTGATTGAATAATATTTATTGCTTGGAATACAAACAACACAAGTCCCATAAAGAAAAACAGCCAGTGTCTATATCCCCAATGTGAGCTAGGTGAATGAAACGCACCTATCTGACAACCTTTTATTATTGTTTCAGTAGGGGTATCAATTTTAACCGATCCATGACATGTCCAGTCCCCAAAGAAGTCCGGATACATATCTGGGATTAAACTCATCAGCATCGCTACTGTAAATAATAGCACAACTTTCAACATCGATTTCACACTCATTCTTTCTTTCAATTTCGTTAATAACTTCTTTTCTGTATGCCTCAAGCATAGCCTCTAATCCTTTCCCGTTTACGGTGCTCTCACCGTAATACCGTTTGATAAACCCTTTCATAACTCTCCCTTTTCTACGAGTTTAAATTGATCATTCTGTCTTTCTCCATTTACTATAGTCTTTGGATACAGACCATATCTAACCCAATCCTTCCAATTGGATCTGATTAGATCAACGTTCTTTTTTTCTACATCAACATGGTTATTCAGAGATAACGACACCATAGAATGCTGCGCGTATCCCATTATTTTTGCTATCTGATCGCATGTCAATCCTTTCTTTCTTAGATGTCTATTTATCTCCTTCTTCATTTGAGCGAAATACTTGCCCTTGTACTTGGGACAATTGAAATAAACTCGTAGATCCTCTACCTCTATTTCGGAATGCGTTAATATGTAATGTTCTATTGGTGTCATGATCCCTCCTCTTGTTCGTTGTTTTTGTAATAATATTTTACCCATGAATATAGAAAATCCACTTTAGGACTTCTTTTCTTATCGAATGTGCGTTCTTTCCACTCTTGCTTTATTAGCTTTTTAATTCGTGTTTTTGGTGGTTACTATTAAGTATTTTCCATGCGTAAGAACAAACTAAGCCAAATAAAATTGATTTAATAATCATATCAACCATAGTTCAATGCTTTTTAAATTTCTTCTCTAATCCAATCTTCAAAATTGGTACATGCTTGCAATTGGTTTAGACCATAACCTGGAAACCATTGAAGAATATTTTCGGTTGATTTATGTATTCGACTATTCGCTTCACAGCATACTGTAAAATATTTTCTACCGTAATTCCCAGTTTCTATCCCGTTTGAATTAGTTTGATAAATCTTACCATTTTTGGATAAATGACTCCCCCTATGTTTATGAGGTTGGAAGTATAATCCAGTTGGTACGTGCTTTAGTTTGTATGGTTTCATACCTTAATTTTTAAAAGTTTACGTACATAATTTTTATCCTCCGCGTAGTTCTCTCCCAAGTAATTCAGATAGGAACTACGGCTGACATAACGCGATAAATACTTTGAGTAGTACATCGCGAAATCGACAACACTACTTCTCCAATCGACATACATCGCATGCCCTCGGTCTTCATACATAGCTGTCGTCGGTCTACTTCCAGCGACTTTCATTCCGAACAAATTATTGTTACGCAAAAAGATATCCGACTTAAACCCACCTGTCTCCAAGTAAGCCTGAGCGTACACCAAGTCCCAATGCCTGATGTTCATTGATTGCAGCATTTCGATAAAACGTTCTTTCGAAAATTCGTCCTCATCTGGATGAGGTTGCAGCGGAAGATAGATTGTCGTTGTCTGTACTCTGTGTTCTTTTGTAAAAAGAACTGCTGTCATTACTGTCGCAAATACGCTAAACAAAATGATCAAGGATGTAAAATAGTGATGATTACGCATGGCATTAAGATTGTTGATATTCCTATCATGATTATTACTAAGATTGATAAAAACTGATTGTTCAGTTTGATTGCTACTCTGGACAATGCAATTGCCAGTGCGAACAATATGAATGGGGCTGTATAGATCATTTGTTTTTAGTTTTAGTTAAACGGGAGGACACCACACCCTCCCGTTCTTTTTTACTTATTTCACGCCATGAAATTAAGTGTGCTCCATGATGGGATTGAACCACCGACCACCTGATTATGAGTCAGGTGCTCTGACCAACTGAGCTAATGGAGCTTTTAGCGATAGGTCGCTACCCACACATTACCGACAAACGTAGCTAATTCCAGCTCGGTATTTTGTTTTACACTGTCTGTTGCTCTCGTGACCCGATTCGAACGGGCGACATCAAGTGGCTTTTGCACCACCTTCGCGTTTACCAACTTCGCCACACGAGATACCGTTCGTCTAAGATATAACCCCAGCGGAGTATAACTTATACGTAGTGATTGATGTGATATCATCACCGAACTCTCGATCGTGAATTATTTCTCTCACTTCAGCGTTCGTTCCCTTTACATTTACAACGTCAAATACCTTCAGACCTAAGTCATAAACATCACTCACAACAACCTCTGGTGAGCCATTCAATTCAATTATACATTTTACCATAGCGCAATATTAATTAAAGTTTTTTTATCTCGCAAATTAAATTTCCATTTCTGTCAAATTTCTGGAATTTTTTCAGTGTAGGCTCCCACTCGATCGAACGTCCGAACGAAAGTTCTTTATACATAACGTAAGGATGAGTGTGGTACTTTTCGAAGTGAGCATCGTCCTTGTAATCATGTCGCTTAAATCCTAGTTGTTCTAGTATCCATACGATGCGTGGTTCGAGTAAACCCATTTCCCAGTAAAACTTGTCGGCTCCTTTTGGTTTTTTGTCTCTTATTTTTTCTTCAATAGCAATATGTTCTTTCCATGAGAATAGATGTGAGTCATACATGCATTGGGACCACCAACATAAACCAAGTTCAAACAAATCCGTTCGTTCTAGCATTTGTTTTAACAACTGTTCGGTTACGTCTTCTTTAAACCACCCGAACCAATTAAATAATTTTCTTTTCATTTGATAGTTTTTAAAAGTTTCTCTGCTACCTCGATTTGTTTTTTGAAGTAGTACGGTTTTTTACCTTTTGGTAAGCCTAATTTGATACACCATTGACAATGAATAATATGTTTAATTAATTTTCTACGCTTCTTCATAACTATCTGATTTTAAATGTCGTGCTGATGAATGTCGCAACATTACTTCAACTGACATTGGTTAATTGGTTGATTTCTAACTTACTAACGAACGTCATGTCGCAATGTTGCAAAAACGTACGAAAATATTTTTTTTTCTTTTACTATTCTTATCTATTTTTTTATACTATTTTTTTTTTTTTTGAAAAAGAGAAGAATTTCCGACATAGCGACATACATTCTTAATAATCAATAAGTTAGCAAAAAATTTGCGTCATTTTTGCGTCATATAACCAACATTCTGCAACATTCTTGCAACATTTTCATAGCCAGTTAGTGATTCTGCCTTAGCGTTAATCCATTTATCAATCTTTAACAAATGAGATTCTAGTATATCAGAATCTACATAGTTTACATCAGCAAATTGATATGGCATTTTTTCTCCATCAATGTATATTCTAGTAAATATATGTAAATCTATAAATCGTAGCTCTATGTCGAAGTTAATCCCTTTTACTTCTACTTTCTTTTTAAATGTAATCTTCATGCTCCAAATGTATTTTTCGCCCGTCCTAAAAACTGGCGGTAGGTTAGTTCGTTTTTGCAATTTTCAATACTACCATGATTTAAACCTTTAGACTCATCAAGCCTTATACTTGTTCTATAGTAATATGTTTCGTCTTTTCGTTGTGGCATATATGTGATTCTATAATTAGAATTTTTAATATCTAGTATTGCATTCCACTGCTTTTCCGTAAGATTTTTAACGTAGTCCCCTACTTCTAGTTTTTTCATACACTCCTTTTTAAAAATAATTTGAAACCGTCATACTCGCCATATAAAAATGATGAGTGTGATAAGAATTTTCGAACGTACATCTCAACTTCCTTTTGATTGCTCGCTTTTACAGTCTGAGTCTCCCAATCGGAAAATTGTTCTATCGTTCTGTCGTCCGTGAAATTGATCGACGAACTGCCATCGTTGATTAACTGATGGATGAATAGTCGGAGATTAGTTGCTTCCATATCGAGCGCGTCTTGCATCCTTTCTACCTACTGAGGTTTTGATATACGGAAGCTCATCAACCTCCAAGAAATCAACCACAACGTCTGAGGATTCGTTAATATAAATTACTGGGTTCGTGTCCACATATCGCAGCCTACCAATCTCAGGAAGAAAGTCAATATTTACCGACAAAAGAATCGTCAGTTCTAAGTACATTTTGTAATACAGAAATGGATACTTAGCTACTGCGCAATCGTACTTGAAGAACGCGACGATATTACCAGACACAGACTCCTTTACTACATAGGTCGTAGGTAGATTTGATAGCTTGTCCACTATCTTTTTCTTTAGCTCTGGATTGTTGCTGATTCCGTCGATATCAATAGCGAATACTCCACTCATAGATAAATCCATAGCTGGAAGATTTGTTCTCTTTAAATCGTTTCTTCTGTACTTGTCAGCCTCGTTTCTAATCGTTTCTAATGACTCCAAATTATTACCAAGCGCATAAAAAATTTCTGATGGATTCTTTAAATACGTTTCGAATGTTGATTCGAAAATTGTGTCTCTGTCGAACACGTTTTTATATACTATAATCATGATTCAATAGCTTTAATAGCTTCTTTAATGTCGATGTACGGAATGTAATGGTCTACTGTCATTTCAACACTCTTTCTGCCTAGTTCGTAAAATATAGGAGTTACAAAACCTTTACGGTTTTCGAACGTCTTAACTTTTGCCAAGATAATCTTACCTCCCCACTTCTTTTGATTTGCATAACTGCGATGCACTAGGAAGCACTTGCTTCCGATTGTTAGTTCGTTAGTCGTTTCCATATATCTCTGCTTCTTCTCGAATTTTTACTGAGTCCAAATGAAGTGCATCACCAAACTCTTCGAATAATTTTGAACGCTCGTCATTTCTTGTGCGAGTTTTACTTCTACTTGCACTTGCTTCTGACGTTCTCTTTCTTTCAACTACTGAACCATCTGGCATAGTTAGTTTGAATGTTATTTCTATTTCTTGTGTCATAACTCCTTATTTTTGTAATCCCACTCTAAATCGAACAGACTATTACACGACATACATTGAGTGATTGATGTGTCGTCCTTCCATGAAATAAGTCTGAAGTTCTGCAAATGATTTCGTTGCTCATCAATAGGATGTTGCTCTGTCATTTTGCAATACGGACATTCGATGAATACATCCGTTTCGTTGGTTGTTATTTTTGTCTGTGTCATAGTGCTTCGATTTCTTGTTTTACTTCTTGCCAATACTTTTTACAACGAATAGACGGTTTTAAATCGTGTGTTGTAGATAAAACTAAATGACTTTCAATTAACTCATCAACTGCAATTAATGCGCATTGTTTGGCGTATCTTCTATGTGTTTGATTTACAATAGTATTAAAATCAAAACTATTATACTTATCAAATAATTGTCTTGCTTTTTCTTTCGGTGTCATAACTCCTAATATTGATAATTAATACTCTCTAACACGCTATGGTCGAGTGTGAAGTGCAACATTCCGTCGTCCCATACGTACTCACTTACTAGCGGTTCTTTTTTCATTCGAGTGCGCGTCAGTCCGAATTCTGCTAACGCTTTTGCTTCCGTTAAATCTTCTCTGTAGATTACAAAACGTACTCCGTTATCCTCTGGAAATTGCCAGTCGGAGCTTGCGATAATTTCATTTAAGTTCATCTTTCACGAATTTTAAAATGGATATTGAATAAGCATCAGCATCAGCAGCAGCAGCATCAGCAGCAGCATCAGCAGCAGCATCAGCAGCAGCAGCATAAGCAGCAGCATAAGCAGCAGCAGCAGCAGCATCAGCAGCAGCATCAGCAGCATCTCTTGCTAGATTTAACTCCTCACGTGTTACTGTTCCGTTTAAATATCCTTCCGTTGCTTCAATACATGCTCGAACACGATTGTCGTTTGGGTATTTTTTCTCGAAAATTGGCAACACTTGTTTAGCGCAATGAAGAGCAAAACGTCTTTTCTGCTCCAATGTTAGTTCGCATTTTTTAACCAAGAACCAACTGAAATCTTTAATTGGTAATACCTTATGTAATTTTTCGATTGTAATTTCTCCATTTCTATCGAACGGAAGAGCGTTTACTTGTTCTTCTGAATAGCATCCCTTGTTTGCTAATACATACTCTTTTGTGAATTTTGTTTTCATGGCGTTTGGTGTTTAATTCGGAAAAGCAAGCACATGTGAGTGTATTCTACTTGCTAAATCCATTCGTAATAAAATTGTTTCTCTGCGATTGTATTCTGCTCTTCCGAGATCAATCAGGTTTTCTAATTCCATCTCATCCACTCCGTAATACTCCGCCATTCGTGATACCGTCACGAAATCGTTGAGGTATTCTAAATACCATTCGATTGGTCTACGTTTTTTCATAATGTAGTAACTATTGTGTTAGACTCAATTAATAACTTTCTGTTCTGAGGAGTGTTCTCTGCTCGCTTGTCTCTTTTTTGACCAAACCCCATGAATGTTACAACTGTTTTTGTATCGTCGAATTTCTCACTGACATCTTCTCCTTTTATAACCGAATCAATTATACATTCAAATTTATCAGATGATGGGCTAAACCACACAGACTTAAATCCTCTGTTGTGTAGCATTGAATGATACGTAACCTCAGTAAAAATTCTTAACCCCTCTTCAATCGTGTACACTACATAAACGTCCTCTGATTTGTCCTTTCGAAAGAACTGCACATCTTTGTATTGTGTGTAGCGTTCAATCGTTTTCTTCCATTCGCTATAGTTGTACTCATTTCGAGGCGAATCTATAGCTTGCTGTTGTGTTATCTTGTGTAAGTTCATACCGTCATAAAATTAAATCGTTTTAACCACTGCTCAGGATGAGTGTGGAGTTTTTTAGCAACATCCAAACGAACGTTCAACCGTCCGAACGTTGGATGGTTTATACTTCCGTCTGTTCGGCTCGTTACAATTTGTTTCAACTGCTCGCCAATTGTTAATGTGCGGATTACTCCATCTGTTTTTGTGAAGCCTACGCTACTGTGAATTTTTCCGTTCATGATTTCTTATTTTTGTTTGTTATACCATTCGATGAATTGGACTACTGCTTGATAGGTTGCTTGGAGCTTTGTGTTTCCTGCTCCTTTTAATTGCATATCAATCATGGAGTAATTAACACTCTCTACCGTGCAGAATTTACCACTCATTCTTACGCTGTATGTAAATCCATGTTCATTTTTGATACTTTCAATCTTCTCAACTACTGGCATCAACCAATCCCATGAGGTGTGGTATTTAGGTTCAACTTTTTCACCTAGCATATCAAATCCGCTTGCACCCATAAACTCGGCAATCATTCTGTTGTTTCCTTCTGTTGTTTTCATGGCTCGATAAAATATTCGTTATTAAACTCAAACTTTTCTCCCTTGTATTCGGGATTGTAAACTAAATAACCAACGTCATTTATTTTTACTGCTATACATTCTTGAGTGAATTCAATTGTAAGACGTTCGATTTGTTTTAGGATTCGTTCTTTCGTATGTTCTGAATAAAGAGACGCAACAAACGTTCGTTCCGGCTCTCCGTTGTATTCTCCTGACTCTTGTCTGAAAGAATTCAGTATTGCCAATTCATTTACAAGTGTCAAAACATCTGCGAATTCGTACGGATTATTCTCTAATCCGATATTTAATTTTACTGTGTTCATAGCTTCCAATTTGGATTTGAAATTTGTTCGTTGTATTCTTTCTTCAGTTGTTTGATCTCGTCCGTTGGTCTGCTCGGTTCATCATCCCCATCTCTGATAGCATCAGCCAGACCATCCAACCACTCTCCGTCCAATTTTTCAATCTCAAATTTTCCTCTGTAATGAAGAGCAATATCAATCAACTCTTCCTTACTTAATATTTCGTAGTGTGTTCTCATAACTCAAATCTTTTGTTGTTAAATTCTCTACCTACGTCTTCTGTCCCGTAGTTTAAATACCATACAAAATCCTTTTGAAAGATTTAGCCCAAATTGTAGGCTCTTAAAATTCCGTTCAAACGTTCTTTTGTTGTGTTTGATTTCCAACCGCATGTTGTAACATATAAACCGCCATCGTATTTATGGGCAATCATATTATCGAATAAGTAGAAAAACGTTTCACCGTTTCTTACTTCTACTCTAGTATTACCACTTTTAAATGGACGCGCATTTACGAACGCGTCCACTGATTGTCTTGTAATTGCTCTCATAATTCCGAACGTTTTTTAGTTAATGCTTCAATTTTTTCATTCGTGAATACCATAGTTTTTGATACTCGCTTTTTGCCCGTTTGTTCTTTGTACTCAGCTTTCAATCTTTCGATTTCAAATGCAATTTCCTCGTCGCATGCTTGCTTCATTACTGATTGATAAGCATACGATTCCCACGTTCTGTTTAAATAACGCGCTACTGATTTTCGTACTATCGTTGTGTCAATTGATAGCAATGTTTCGTGTCTGAACCCACTTCTAGTAGATACAAAGTTGTTGATGAATGTAATTTCCATAGTTATACTAAATTTTCGTGCCAGTATTCACCCCAAATATTTGAGTTTTCTACATAGCTAATGTTTGACAATTCTACTTTTAATTTGCTTGAAACAAAGGACGTAACGCCCCCAAATTCGCTTTCATCGTTATCTTCGTACGAATACGATAAAACGATTATTCTATCGTCCAATTGAATGTAAAGGATGCGATATGTTTCGTTTTTATCACACCCTGACAGAATTTTGATCTCGTGTTCCATTACTTCCAATTAGTGATTCGACGTTTACTTTCTTTAACTTTTACTCCGTTCAAGTAATACCCGATTACTTCGAAATTTCCTTCAATTTTTTCTATTTTACAACTCATGGCGTGTGGTGTTTATTTGTTTAAAAATTCCTTAAATTTCATTTGCCATCTATATGCGTTTGATTGACTATCTGTATATTCATTACCTTTCAATAAATCCAATAAACAAACCGCTTCAAAATACATCATTTGATAACTCAAACGTTTGAATACTATTTTAAATTCCTTTTTAAAATTCAATTCTAATTCTTCAAATGCGTTCATAACGTGTGGTGTTTTGTGGTGAATTTATAATGTTTTGTAAAGCTTTCTGGCTTTTGTTAATTCGTTAATTTCGAACACTTCCCAAACCGTTCTTTCGTATGTACCAACTAGGACACTTTTAACATGAATATGCGAGTGCTCAACTTCTAAAGTTTTGATTCTTGTTTCGTTAACGTTTCTTTCTATGTACCCACAACTTAGTCCGTAAATTGTAAGTGTTCCATTTTTGTTATAAAATTTCATGGCGTTTGATTTTAATTGTTTTGCCCCCTCAACATTCGCAACTTTTGCGCTAAACCTTGGGAATTTAGAATGATGTTTTAAGCGGACTAATTAAAGTCCGTGTTGGTTACAATTGGATAAAATCACTTATAACCCAATCAATTTTCAAATCAGAATTTTCATTATGAAAATCAACAAAATCCTCTATTGAATAATCTTCTGCTAAACCGTCATTATTAAATTTTTGCCATGTTGCACGAACTTTGTTATCAAATATCGTAAAATCAACTTCTAATAATGGGGATACCAAACCAATTGGTTCTTCTGTTTCGGAATCATGGATGATTAATACTTGCATAATTTCTAAGTTTTAATTTGTTTGCTTTCGTTCTTTTGAACTCTTCAGTACAGACACACATCTGTATAGCGACGGTGCTATTTTCGCACCGTCATTTTATTTTAATCTATTATTTCAGCGTTCTCATATTCCTGACTTTAGAATATGCGCCCAATTCCAATACACTCAAACCTCTGATTATTTTCGGTTGCGTTGCCGTCCTATTCGTAATGAAGTATTCTATTATGTATTATCGTATGTCAAAGAACTGAATTCATTCATTTTATTTGTTAGACCGAACTACTCGCTGATATTCTAGCACTTCATTCACTTATTGCATACTGATTCATCATCGTAACGTCATTAAGTTTGTCTGTTTTGTTTGACTTGCATCTGTAATCGTTTTAAGTAGGCTACTATTCCTTTGAAACAGAGAATTAGCTCTCAAACCTTTACTTTCATCTAGTCTATGTCGTAATGACTGCTAGAACAGGTTCATTGTTGTTCACCCCTACATGTGTCGCTTGTCAAATGATAGTCAGCTCGCTTGCTTGACTGAAACAAAGGTAGCTCAACAATTCAGATATGCAAGCACTTTTTTCAAGTAGGTGAGCAATTTAAGTAGTTATACGTAGGACGTTCTACGTAGTTCTACGATTCGATCTACGTATTTCTACGTAAGTATTTATACGTAGATGACTACTCGTTCCACTTTTTGGATTGGCGTTAAACCTAGTGGTAGTAAGGGATGCAGGACTTTTTACATGCGTAAAGTCTAAATTTTGATTTTTTTGTAAATATTTTTCGGTGGTGCAAAACTCAATCCAAGAACATGAACACACACGTACGTATGCGCGCGTGTGAGTGCATGCAATGCACCGACGAAACGAACGATTGAATTGTCTTTCTAACGAACGGGTGAACGGGTGAACTATTGGAAAGCTAATGAAACCCAGGGAAACGACGTTTGTAAGTGTTTGATAATCAATTGTCTATAGAAATGTCTTATAATTGACATTATGTTAAATAGACAGTTAACATGCTGATTGTCAACGATTTATGGCTGCTTTATGACTGGCTGACAATTAAATTTCCTAGCTATCGAGCAGCCCCACGGAAAAAAGCTAAAAAGTACGGACGAAAGTTTGAAAAACAGCACCCCCACCCTCAAAAAATATCGACTTTTCTTTTTCGACCGATCGCGCCAAATGGGTAGGGGTACCCTAAAGCTCCGTATATCTCACAATTTTTTGTAACTTTGTGCCGTTAACATTTAAAAACATAATATTATGGCTTACAAAATCAAACGTACTCCAGTTGATACTGGGAACCCGAAAGGAACAAAGGCAAATCCAAAGGTCCGTCAAACGTTTCACCAGGACGAAACATATTTAATCAAGGGTGCAAACGGAAAACCAATGAAGGTTTCGTATGAGAAATACCAAAAGACTGCTCCAGGCAATCGTCAGCGCGTAAGTGCAAAAGATGCAGACAGAGCAATGAAAGGTATGTAAATCTACCGTTCAAACAAAAGTTCGAACCGCTTATCATAAAATAGTTGATAGGCGGTTTTTTTATACCTTATCTTTACATCATAATCAAACGCTAGAAAATATGAAAGGTTTAATTTTAACAATCGCAATGACAGTAGTAAGTATGGTATCTTACTCGCAGCTTAATGAAAAGAAAGCATTATTGATTAATCGAATTACGGAGCCACCAGTAAATCAATGGTATTACTATGGTGATGGGGTGAGGTTATGTTTTGAAGGAAGCGATGCAGATAAAGCATTCGATCACTTGATGAAAACTAGAGCGTCGGATGAACCGACGGAGTTTGTAAAATACCTAGATCCATATACTGGGGAATTTTTTGATGTGGAAATTCATCGAACAGATGATGATCGTGTTGTGTTCTTCCAAATTGGGTATCGAGTGATCATTACATTGAATGAATGGTAAATTGTTAATTTTTTGTTAACGACTGACGAAAAAAATGTTGCAAAACACCCAAAAATGTCGCAAAATGACGGAAAATGACGCAAAATGTTGCAAAAATGTCGGTAGTTTGTCGGATATAATTTTGATTATCAGTTAGTTAGCTCTTTTTATGTTGCTATTTTCTATTTCTTTAAAAAAAAAAAAAAAAATTAATAAAAAAGAGAAGAAAGAGAGTATAAAAAGAAAAAAAATAAAAAAAATATTTTCGTCGGGGCGAATTTGCGACATTAACGAAGGTTTTAGTTGTGCTCTATCCCAGTCGTAGCAAGGTTTTAGGTGTTAAAAGCTAGCAACATTTTTGCAACATTTAGCAACATTCTTGCAACATTTTCGCAAAATTCAACATTTTGCAGCATTTATTAAGAATAATTCTAAACAATGAAGTACGCGTATAAAAATCTAAAAGGCAATCTGGTTAGGTGTTCAAAACCAAAAGATGTAACCAAGGATGGATTCAGAGTGGTAAATGAAAACGGAGTTCATCTATTAGTAAGAAAGGATAATTTATTCAAACAAGTAAAACATAAATCGAAATGAAGTACAAAGTAAAACAGGAATCAGAATTGCATATCCAATTCGAAAAGATGAGTGACAGAATGATTGAATGTAACAAACAAGCTTTTGATCTAGCAAAAAGTTTAGGCTTCGATGCATTAGGTGTAAAAAAGTGGTGCGTAGCCGGAGGCGTGTCGTGCTTTAAATACGATGGACCTAAACCACCAGAGGGGTATAAGAGAGTTGGAAAGGACCACCAGAATATATGCTACCCGAAAGCAAATAACAAAGATGTGTTACAAAAGATTTTAGAACTTCCGTTGGTGACGAATGGCGAATATAACGGACTTATAAATTTTATACCACAATTCAACGGAAATTATTACATCAGTAGATATAGTTTAAGCTTCGTAAACGGAATCTATTTAATAGATACAGGAGAGGTTGAGTATACTCCGGTAGATGGAATGGAAGAAATATTGGAATCAGAGTACAAACGTTTAAAAGAAGCGAAATGAAAGTAGAAGTAGAAAAAAACAAAGAGTCATTTAGACCGGTTACGTTAAAGATCACTATTGAAACAGAACGGGAGTTTTGTGATCTGTATGAAAGAATGTCTCAAGCACCGATTGTTATAAGTAACGGTAAAAGATATTCAATCCATGAGGCATCGCATGATAATCACAAACTATTCCAGTCTTTGGATAGTTTATTGGACAATGAATACAAATACTTGAAGAAATGAAAAAAGAACGATCAATAAACGATCTGCTAAAACTGATGCTTAAACATCAGGAGCTTTTTAGATCTGGGTTATGCCATTGGGTAGATTACATGTGGAATTATAATCGCATTACATGGAAGGAACTTATAAAGCTAAGAAAGTACATCGAAGAAAACAGACCGAAGAATATATACTGGATGATGGGTAATGGTTACTACTGGAAGCGTGACGACATTAACCCAAGAATAAAATGGTTGCAAAAGCATATAAAATTGACGAATAAGTAGAAATTATATTTAAAAACGTATAAAAATGAAAATAGAAATAAAAAACGCTCCGACATCGGAGATCGACTGGAGTAAGGATAAACAATTGGTTATATACTCAATTGGTCCAAATGATCAGAAGCTGGTATTAACAACTAAAGGGAAGTCAAGTAGAGAAGATTGTTTTTGCGGAGTAAACTTACTAACTGGACATTATTCAAGCGGATGGATAAAGATATTCTTCAAACCATTCAATGGAGAAATAACGCTAAAAAACGATTAAAATGAAACTAGGAGACAGAGTATTATTGAACCCAGAAAGTCCGTTCAACGATGGAGACACAGAAAACCCAATTAATATAAGAGGAACAGTTATAGATACAAATTGTTTCTCAGGACTGTCTTTCGAAGTAGAATGGGATAATGGTGAAATAAATAACTACAACGAAGAAGATTTAATCCACGTGTTAGAACCAGAATCCCCATCCTTCGACAGAACGGCTATCGCAACGCAAATCTTATCAGGTATGATGCCGCAGAGACAAACGCCATATCTGAACACAAATAAACACATACTTGTATCAACAGCAATCGAACTAACGGATGAACTAATTAAACAACTATCGGAATGACAGAATTAATCCCAATGTTAAAGTTCAGCGCGATATTCATCATAGCGTGGAGCGCACTGACTATTATAGTTATCAAAATCGTAGAAAAAACAAAGAAATGAGCTATATATTATTCAAACTAAAGAAAGCTCGCCAGGCGGATGACTTACAAGCTGTCGAAAAATACGAGTATGAGTACTTTTGTGAACGATTAGAGAACATTAAGGTAGGCGATAGAGTGATCTTGCGCCAGATCGACAATCCAACTCACATGGAAGAGGATGAAGTAACGGCAGTCGATCCACTTCCAGATTATGGTGAATCGTTTAGAGTAGAGTTAAAAAACAACGGAAGAGACTGGACGAACTTCTTCCGAATCATTAAATTTGTTGAGGAATGAATAGACAAATAGTATACAACGCGATCAAATGCCTTAACTGCCAAGAAACAGTTGTAAGTCATCATGTACATGACTATAAACATTGCAAATGTGGTCTTACAGCTGTAGACGGTGGAAATCAATACACTCGGTATGGTGGAGAAAATTTCGAAAAAATAACGATCTATGCGGATGACGATTTTTCGATCGTTCGAAAGGTTGCCACAAGAGGGTCGAGAGGACCAAATGGAGATCAACCGTTATCGTGGATCGCGATATGCGATATGGACGATGACTACTTACAAGCTGTATTGGATTATGGAGGACCAGAGTGGCATTTAGAATTAATTAAAAAAGAAATAGAATGGAGACAGTCAGAGCAAGTGAATTAAGAATTGGAAATTTAGTTGGAGTTTCTTGGAATAATATATTTTCTACGGTAATAGAAATTACAACAGATGATGTAAAATTAAAAGATGGTTTTGCAACTTACAATCAATTACAACCTATTCCACTAACAGAAGAATGGTTGTTAAAGTTTGGATTTGAGAAAAATCTAAACTCTAATAATATAATTTATTACATATTAGCTGGTAAATGTTTATTAGAGTATAATTTAACGCATAATATTGCTGATATAGTTAAAAAAGTGCATTTAGATTTATTTATTGAAATCAAATATGTGCATCAGTTGCAAAACCTATACTTTGCATTGACCTGTAAAGAATTATTACTATCTTTGCCTCAATAGTACCTGAGACGGTTATAATGTGTGGGGATTTCTCGCAGACCGCACCAGCTTAGGTCTTTTCACGCATGAGGGAATTCATAACCTGTAGCGGACCCCAACAGAAGACTGGTGACGATCAGAAACTATGTTGGTTTTTAAAGTTCATCTTACCATTTGGAAGAAGGAAATTCGAAACCCGGTTAGACTAGATTCTGATCGGGTTTTGCGATTGTATAATTTCTTAACAAAAAAAAGCGCACCATTTCTGATGCGCCTCCTACTTATCTAAACCTAAAAACTCATGAACGAAACAAAAATACAAAAATATTTCATATTGCAATACGTAATACGGAAAAAGTTTATATATTCGCGTAAAATTAAATCAAATGATAGTAAAAGAATTGTATTTTGACGATGAAGGTCGCAAGAAACTACGATCAGGCATCGAGAAGTTGGCTAAGGCAGTCAAATCAACAATGGGACCATACGGTCGTCCGGTCGTTATGGAATCCGAAAATCACATTGGAGGCTTAACAGTTACAAGAGACGGTGTGACGGTTGCTAATAATATCAACCTCATCGACCCAGTAGAGAACATTGCAGTACAGATGGTAAAACAAGCGGCACAGGATACTGCCACTCAAGCCGGTGACGGGACCACAACATCGATCGTTCTAACGGAAGCTCTATTGAACGCTGCATCCGATCACACAAGCGAGAAGAACAACATGACAGCTGTATCTCGCTACATGCAAGAGATCGCAGCAACAATCGACAAGAACCTTGTCAGAATGAGTAAAAAGGTATCTGGAAAAACATTGGAGTCTGTAGCGCGTATTTCCGCTAACAACGATTCAACGATCGGTAAGCTAATTGCTGACACATACAAACAGGCTTCATACGTAACGGTAGAAAACTCAAACAACTGGAAGACATACTCAGATGTTGCTGCCGGTGTTAAGGTTGCTCGCGGATTTTCAAACAGAGGTTTTATCAACGACGAGCGTAAGCAAGAGTGTGTGTTAGAAAAAGTAAAAGTACTGATTTCAGATCATGAGATTACGTCAGTCAATCACATCGCAAAGATACTTGAGCCTATCATCAAGAACAACGAAGCTTTACTTATCATCGGACAACTGAATGTACAAACTATGGGTACATTACTTTTGAACGCGCGAGAAAGAAGATTAAAGGTGTGTAACATCATTCCTCCAAGTATGGGAATCAGAAAAGATGACTTGATGGAAGACTTAGCAATCGCACTAGGAGGAAAGTACATGTCTTCTCGTTCTGGAGATGCTGTTCAGTCGATCAGTTATGAAGACTTGGGTTATGCTGAAAAGGTAACTGTATCGGCAGACAAGACAATCTTCATACCTGGAGATACGCAAGACAAGGACGCGCTTAAAAAACGAATCGAAGAACTAACGCAACTCCGCGAGGAAGATAAGAGTCAGCAAGAGAAAGAGTTTGTTTCAGAACGAATCGCGAACATCTCAGGATCAATTGGAGTTATCCATGTAGGAGCAAACTCTGACATCGAACAAAAGGAATTAAAGGACCGCGTTGACGATGCTGTGTTAGCGGTACGCGCTGCACTGGAGGAAGGAGTATTACCTGGTGCTGGGCAAACGCTCGTCGATGTATTCAAATACGTACCTCAACCTGGAGTTACATACAACTTCGAGGACATCGACTACGAGTCGGCATACAAAATTATGGAGCAAGCAACAGTTGAGCCATTCAAACGAATCCTAGAAAACGGAGGTCTGAACTACAAAGAAATAGGAATGAATATTGAATCAGCATGCGAAAAAGACGGTTACGGGTACGACGCGAAAAATGACACGTATGGCAATCTTTACAAGCTTGGGGTTATTGATCCTACCAAAGTTACCAGAAGTGCTCTTAAAAACGCTGTTTCAGTATCCACAACGTTAATCATGTCAGATGTAATCATAACAAATGTAAGAGACTATGGAAGTAGCAAATAATTTAGTACTGATCAAGGAAGAGACTGCTCAGGCAAAAGAAAATAAATTAGGGCTGTTAGATACAGCCCTTGATGAACAAAACGAACGTTATCACTATGGAGAAGTTCGTGGTGTTGGATGGGATATTAAAGATCGTCTGAAGGTTGGGGATCGGATTGCGTTTGACTCGGCTCATGGGTTTGACATAAAGATCGATTCTGAAGTTTTAAGGCTCGTGCCGCTTCATTCTTTAGCTTTAGTCTTCTAAAGTCCTCATTGAATTTTCTAATCGCGATGGCGTAGGTCTTATCCGAGAATTTGTTAGAACGGAATATAACGTTTCTTCTTCCAGACTCCGGGATAGGTTCCTCGCCATTTAGCTTTTTATAGATCGAGTTCATAAGTCTTTTTGCCTTATATGTAAGCTCGTATAGATTCGCTTCAGCTCCACTTCGCTGTCTCCAGATATGAATCCATCCATCGTGCATCAGTTTATTGAATCTATTCTTGTCCCACGAGAATACGTTATCGATCGCGAGGAATTCGTTTTTATAAAACAATCCCTCTCCATACAGGTAGTAAAGCATTTCGAGTTCTGGTCCTGTGATGTTATAGTTTTTAGTAGCCCAATATTTTACTACTCGGTAATTTTTCAGATAATCATCCTTTGGGATACATCTGTCGTACAGCGCAAGCTTCTTATAGCGAGTCTTTGCTACAACTGTAGTTCTTCTGTGATTTGATTGCTTTTTCATTGTCACAAATTTAGCGTAAATTTGTTATCTTTGCAAGAGATATGAGTATATTTCCAAGACCATTAAAACAAGTACTAGGTAAAATTATTCCCTTCTCACAAGAGGATAAGATTCCTACGTTTAATCTTGGATCAGGAACTGCTGATAATACAACGTATCTTCGTGGAGATGGAATTTGGTCAACTGTAAGTGGAGGATCTGGCGCAACGGTAATAAGCGGAACTGCTGTTATTGATTTTGGTACAGAGAGCGATCACGCGGAGTTAACAGTAGCGGCCCCGGCAATTCTATCAGCAGCAGATACATCAGTCACATTTATACCACAAGAAACAACAGAGACAAGCCTTGATGATTTTTCATTAAATGGCGTTACATTCTCAATTGAAAACATAATTAACACAACATCGTTCGTTATAAGAGGAACGGCATTAAATAGCGCAAGCGGAAACTATACAGTAAAATACTATATATGGCAACAGTAATAAAAGGAGGTGTAGATACTCCTAATGAAGTAAACGTAGATTCAGCGTTTAGACTTGAGACAACTACAGAAAAAGATTTCGAAACAAACCCATCAAACGTTGGTGCGGTTAAAGTAGTTATGGAAAATGACGCTGGAGATATATCTGGTGAACCATACCTACGATCACCAGAAGTAGATGAAGACTACAGACTTCGTGTATCACAGGACACACTTTTAGACCAAGAAACGTTTAATTACACAGCTCAAAATACAGGTAAGCATTTATATGTTCCTACAACAATGACAAACGTTTGGGCTGCATCAGGAATGACAACCAACGGATCTAATATCACAACAGCTTCAAGCGGCTCAACATTTCAAACTAGAGCAATGTTCGGGCTTATTGGATCATGTTCGTTATATTGCGAAATAGAGGGATCTTTCTCAAATCAGCCAGTATCAAATACCGTTATCGTGACTGGGAAAC
>OGVN01000020.1_pt1 | contig 20030 bp, 47 predicted proteins | sample 1575751 | NCBI WGS metagenome assembly OGVN01 (sample SAMN07581530, study PRJEB24739) | freshwater metagenome | place: Singapore | collected 2015-01 | reverse complement strand
AACCCTTCTGAACAGGTTCTCCAGTTATATTCATACCACTCCGCTTTGTGCTTCCAGTCGTCTGCTGTCTTGCACTTTGATTCCAATTTACTTGTGTAGATAACGTCTTCTGCAATTCGCAGTCGTTTTGTCAATTCAGCAATCCGCGCAGATTGATCTACGGGTTCGGCGTAGAGCGGCTGCAAAACACCGCCACAATTGCTGCATTTCCCTGGTTGCCAGCTAAACGCTGAATTGGTATCTGGGTCATTTTTGCAATAGTAAGCCACCGGCTCAGGGTCAGGATTGGCGAGTTCGGTTTCAATCTCTTTGCACATATCAGCTACGCTCTGAGGTGGATTGGGGTTGTCTAAATACACGCGCTTTAGTGCGCGTTTTAATAATTCTTTGCTCATGACAATATCCACCCAAGTATAAACATTGCGGTTCCTACCAGTAGCTCAACGCCTACCATGATGATGAAAACTTTGGCTAATATCATATCGTGATTCATAACAATCTCCCTATTACAGCCGCCGCCCTGGTAATAGCACGGCGTGTAGCGGCAAAAGCATCTCCGTCAGTAATAAGCTCTTCTTCCAAATGATAGCCATCAAACCCTATATCAACACAATCCTTCCACACAGCAATATGCATATTCATTTTCACCATCAACGTAAAAGCGTCGCCATCATTTTCTAATGGGTTCCACCACGCGCCATTATCAAGGTCACTGTCCTCGATATAGATAAATTTGTCTTCAACTCCTGCTGCTTTCGCCGCCATTTTTAATAGTTCTTTGACTGTCATACTTCCCCCTTTGCTCTTGCAATGGCTGAGCTTGATATGTCTTTCAAGGCGTCGATTGTGTCTGATATTCCGTAACATAGATGTTGGTTCACAGCCTCTAAAGTTTCAAGTAAATCAGGTGCGGCGGCGATTAGAGCCACTGTTTCATCGCTTGAAATTATTTTGAGTTCGCTGCCATCACGTTTTTGAAACGTAGCAGTGGTGTTACTTGGTATCGTCATACGAATGGTCATTGCTCACGCTCCACCCTTTTTTAATTTCGCAATACACTCGTCGTACAGTTCTACCCCGTCGGGGTGCATGGCAATCCAGCGGCTTGTGACGAATTTACGGGCATGTTCGAGCGTCAGGATGGTTTCTTCTAGTAACTCCTGGCTGATAACTACTTCATCATGATCAAGGTTTTGGTATTTCGTGAAGCCCTCTAGCTGTTTCATATATTCTTCGGCTTGTTCGTCGGTTAAACCTTGTGGGCACTGTTTGTTCATTCTCCACGCTCCTCAAATTCAATCAAATGCTCTTCAATATCATCTGCATCAAAACCATTTTCTCTGGCTTCTGATTCCGAATACACTGCTATTGTGATGATCGCGCCGTCTATGGCTACGCCTATTGGCTTCTCACTTTTTTCATAACCTGTGTACTCATTTCTGGTTACATCATCTACCAGCTCTTCAATTAGCTCAGCTAGCTTTTCATTATTTAATTTCATCCCCCACGCTCCCACTCTTCGTCAGTTTTAAAGTCCTCGAAAATAAACAGTCCGTCATACGAGAGCATGTCCATAACCTTTAAACGCGCCTCAGTTGCGATATTGTTATCGCGTATCTTTACAAGGATATTGTAAATTTCGACCAGCTTTTCTTTTCTGTCTTTCTTTTTAAGTATCATTCCCCACGCTCCCGTTCCTTGAGCATGGTATCTGCGTATATGTACGCCAAACGTGCGGCTGAATTTATGCTTTGAAACTCATTGTCTTCAGGGGTTGCGGCGATCAGACCTTGCAACGCTGCGGCGGCGAAGTAGTCCCTCAGCCCGTCAGTTGCGTTTGCCTTGGTAGTTTCGTTGATTGCATCGATCATGATGCGCTTCTGATGTTCCAGAAATTCTTCTGTGTTCATTATTCACCTCATCATCATCAATTTGTATGGCCCGTTATAAGCCAAGATCGCCTCATCAAATTTAAGCGTCGCGGTTTTGTTTTCATAGTCCACTGACACGACCTTACAATCCCATTCTTTGTGATGCTCTTCTTTGACCAGAGCATCATATAAGGGAATCAGGTCATCCAATCCGTCCTCGATTAACTCTTCCAGGGTGTTAATCGTCTGTTGCAATAGCGTCTTGTTCATTTCGTTTCTCCCGGCATTGTGCAAAGAGCGTGTGTAGCAACTGTGTGTGTTCTGGCAAGACGGGGCTTTCTGGCACAGGCCATAAGCTGTCGTCGTCGTCAACATCGAACGCCCATGCCTCATCGAATTCCGCAAAGGCTTTCACGACATCATCTATGAGCCAGTATGGGTAAATCCTACCGTTAGCGTATCTCACGCTGCCCGCTGGGTCTGGCATCTCAATGTGACCCCTCACCCTAATCCAATGCTCTGTTGATATTTTCAGGTGCTTGGCCAGAGCAGACAATGTGTCATGCCCTGGCGGTACTGTGTCTGGGAGCGCTCTAATGGCGCTCATGTGCCGCTCCATCTCGGCTATTGAGTAAACAGTATTCCTGCCATCCTTGGCGTTAATTCTGAAGTTTACGCATATGTCCCGGCACTGGTTGTACGTTAAGCCAAACATTTTGGCCAATGCCGTACAAGATGCCATGCCGTTGAGGGTTTTCACTGTATGACGCCTGAAATAAAGAGCGTCATTAGCACCAGATAAGCCACAAGCACGATACCGGCAACCAAGTGGATCGCTTCTTCTAGGATATTCATACTGCCTCCTTCAGCGTGAATTCATCAATCAGCCATTGCTCAGATTGTTCCGGGGTAACAAAAAATTTCCCCGCAATGGCCATGATTAGTTGACGGCGACCGGGCGATTTTTCAGCGGGTTCCGTGGCGGTGACTTCGCATTGTTTTTTAACGTCATTGACTGATTTTTTAACCTCCTGTTCAGCTTTTAATTTCAACTCGGCTTCACGTTGCGCCCGTTCCTCGGCTTCCTTAATCAACCGTGCCTCACGTTCGGCTTGGGCTTGCTTCGCGAGTTCGGCTTTTTCGGCTTCAGCTTGAATATGCGTGTCGTGACGAATCACACAAGCATGTCTAAAGTCGTCGAAATCCTTTTCTAACAGCGTTTGTAAATCAGGGAATAGAAACGTAAAGCCCTGCATTTGATCGTTGAACCAGCCTAATTTTGCACGGGTGACGGCGGCGACTCGATCCGCTTCAAGTTTGGATTGGGCTAATAAAGTGTCTACCGCATCATGCAAGCTGGCAATCGTGCGTTTATTTTTCATCGCGCCTGCAAAGTCCGGCACCGCGATGGTGATTTGCAGAGGCTCAATGTAGGATACCCATGCGGTTTTTGCATCATTGGCTATTTGGTATTTAATCGCCTCCTTCTGGGTTTTAACGAGTTTCTCTTGTTTTAAGGCCAATGCGTCAAACTTGGCCGCGTACTCTTCCAAAGCGCGGGTCACTTCACTGACGCTCATCATCTGATCGACCACTGCTTTAGCGGTCAGTTTGCAGCGTTTGGCGGTTTCCCGGCCCACTTTCGCTTCAGCTTCGGCTTGAGCGAAATCGTCGTCCGTAATGAGTTCCACTTTGGCATTCGCTAAAAAGCGGTCGAAATGCGGCGTGACATCGTGCAGGTTGCACAGCGTCAACTCACCCTTCACTTGTACCGTGACCAGCGGCAAGTCGCCGACAGGGGCGGCTTTTGGGGGTTCTTTATGGTCTATTACCTTGAATGTTTCTAAATCTTTTTGAAATTGCTTCCAGCCTGCTATCAGTTGCTCACGACGACCGTGGATAGGATGGTATTCACACATCGCCATGTTGGATTCAGTGCCGTCCGAGACGACGAACAGCACGTATTTAGCGCCCGATACCAACAACTGTTGTTCCAGTTGCCACACGTAGCCTTCCGGCACGATGCCATAACGAACAGCATCGGCCAAATCTTCGCGATACAGCTTATGCTCGAATACAATGGTTTCCATCATATCCATACCGTCGAATGAGGCCAGCAAACGCATTCCATCAAGTTCAATGTAGCCGGTGACGGGATAGAGTTCTTCGCCCAGCACTTTTTCAATAATCGGTCTGGCCGAGGCTTCAACCGCATGGCCTCTATCGAATAATACCTGTTGCGTTTTGGTTACATCTGGCGTAATGCCCGTTTTTTTTAGCCGCAGCAACTCGCTACGGGATTGATACGACGACACCCCCATCATAGCAGCGGCTTCCGATGCCGTGAACGCCTGTGCGCGTTCACGATGCCATTCAGGGGTGTTTTGTTTTGCGTTGACGATGATCATGTTATTCAACCTCGATGAAATTGCCTTGGTCATCTAATGCGTACCAAGTATTCTCTTTTAAATCTTCACCAATATAACCAACACTAATTCGATAGCGTCCTTCACTTTCAACCCATCTTGTAAGGGCAACAGCGCCATTTTTACCGGCTTTTGCTTTTGATCCTTCTCCGCAACACATTGCCACACTGGAATCCCCACTGGCGGCTAGCTGGCTGGAATCCCCACTGGCGGCTAGCTGGCTGGAATATCCACTGGCGGCTAGCTTGCTGGAATCCCCACTGGCGGCTAGCTGGCTGGAATATCCACTGGCGGCTAGCTTGCTGGAATCCCCACTAACTGTATTACACTGATCTTTAATCCATTTGATAGCTGAAGCAATAAATTCAGGCAATTTAAGTTCTGCTTTTATTGTTATTTCAGCAGAGGCTATTTTAGAATCGTAATTATGCGTCGAAGTGTCGCCACCAATTTCAACAATAGCAAACCGTTGCGTAATATCGTAATAATTCAAAACATCCCATGGATTTTCACAACTATGAAAACCGCTTGAACACGCTTTTGCCTCGCCTTTGTGTGTATAAGTTTTTCCTGCTTCAAATTGAAAACCTCTGCATTTGAAGTCCTTATCAAAACCTTTATAGTATATTTTGCTCATGTCTATTGCTCAAAAACCAGTAACCAGTCTTCCATAGTCATACGTTGGTCGTCCGTGAGTTTGTAGCCCTTCAGGGCGATTTTTCCGGCGATGTCATCGACCGAATTGCGCCCGCTCGTCACCAGCTCGTACCATTTGTTTTGGTACTCGTGAAACTTGTCAGAGGGGTAGTCGGCCAGTTCAACAGGTTCGGCTTCGATGATTTCGGGTTTTGGTTTGCTTGGGGTGGATATTGGATTGATTTCGATTTCCTTGCCCTCCATTTCATCGGCGGTTGGTTGTGCGCCAAATTCAGGAAACGCTTTGCGCAATGCCTGGCCTTCCGCGCATTTGGCGAGTTGAGCATAGGGTCGCTTTGCCCACATGGAATTTGGTGCAATTGATTTCTCTTTTCCTCCTTTTACAGCGTAGTTTTCTTTCCAGCGTTCTGTCGCGGTAAACTCGGCAATCTGGCCGTTCTTTAACAAGCGACGAACAGTTACCTTCGCCCATGATGGATACGTGACCTGGACTCCACTCAGGGTTTCCGTGACATCAGGGCCATACTCTGCGTCCGATACGCCAGCATACTCGCCGCTACGCGCAGCCTGCGTGCGATAAAGGCCGATCCCAGGCATGATCGTGTCTCTGTAGCCGCCTATCTTGCTATCGTACATAGGAACGATGTGGACAGGCTTGTGCATAGGGTCAAGTCCTGATGCTTTACAGTAACCCAATACCAGCTTGATCGAATCGTCTTGTGCGCCGGGATACAGACTGTTTTTTAACACTAGCATCAGCTCTTGCTCTGAAATGGCTAATGATGTGTTTTCTTTTTGTGCTGATACGTTCATTACATCACCTTCACAATGATTTTTTTGACAGGGTGCAAAAAGCCCCATGCTTTCGCGCTTCTTAGCGCATGTTCTTTGGCCTCTTGTTCTGATTCTGCGGTTAGGGTTTCCGAAAAAGTCGGGCCCTTTTTATAATTGATTTCGACGTAGTATTTCATGGCGTTCTCCTTACAGATACGCAAGGATGGTCATCAGCACGATAGCCATTGCGCCCAGTGCTGTTGAATAACGATACAGACGAGCCTCGCGTTCAAACTGTTCGCGGGCATAGCGTCTGGCCGCGTGTTCGCGTTCCAGGCGTTGTTTTATTCTTATCATGCCGATTTCGGCATCTCTGTTATATGATTGTGATTTTGATGCGTTCATGATGTTCTCCTGCAAAAGAAACATCCCTGTCAACGATGTCCTTGAACGTCCCTATCAGCACAGCTCCCAGGCATCCATTCTGGATTCGTAAGCCGCGATGCTGGCCTCGTCCTCCATTTCCTTTGCGTATTCCTCAGCCGCTTCATACGCGGCCTCGTTGATGAAATCAGACCAGTGCGATGCGAGTAAAAAAAGGGCGTCCTTGCCATCAACTTCCAGCGCATCAAACTCTAGCTCCCCGCCCTCTGCGGGGTAGCAATCTTCTGGGCGTCCCATTGTTCTTGCTGGAACATAGGGCACGAAACGGACATTGGCGGCAAACTCTAGGCCGCCTGCTATGAAACTAATGAACATTTTTAATCTCCTGCAATTGCGTGATGGCTATGTCGATATAAGCCTCAACGTCGTCATATTGGAAGCACAGACCTGGAAGTCTGTTGTTGGCGATGCCTTCCAGCTCTTCCCTAGCCAAACGAGCGTTCCTTTCCGCTTTGTGAAGAATCGCAATTCTTTTTTCAATCGTTGTTCTGTTCATAGCTTTTCTCCTAAACGATAAAAGAGAAGCTGCCGACCAACTGATCCATATATCTCAATCCAAGCTCCTGACAAGCGCTTAAAATCGTCCATTGACGTTTTAGTGAGGAACAGTTAAATGCTCTTTCTCCCCACACCACCTTCCAGTAATCGGGCACCTCTTCCAACACCCATGTTGTTTTGTATTTCCAGGATTTTCTGTTCATGGCTTTTCTCCCATGATCGTGAATAGGGTCGCTCAGTCTATGAAGGCACCCCCTACTGAGCTAGGGGGCGAAATTCCCGAGCACGTTCCCGGTATTGCCTCTTTGTTGGGTGAAAATAATATACAAAATTTAGTAAAAGTCAAGATGAATTTATAAAAAATTAAACTTACTGAGCAAAAAAAAAGACGCCCACGAAAGGCGTCTCTTGGATGTGTGTTAGCTTTTGTTGGCGGCCATAATGCTTTTCGCCACCTTCATCGCAATGGCAATGGCGACTTTGTTCGCCCTATCTCCGTTAGAAAAGAGGCGTCTAAATCTGCGCCTCCCGTGCTTTACTACCTCGTCATTTTGTGTGCTCATATGCGGGGGGGGGGTAAAGTTGGCGATGTCATAAATGCTCCGGTTAGGCCCAGGGCGCAGGTCTACGCCCTGAGGTAATCCTAACAAATCATATAAGCATGTCAACCCATACTACCCTTGAATTTTGGATGACTTTAAAAATAATCACTCACCTCCTGAACTAGATGCTGGGGCGTGGCCATTATGATTGCCATTATGATGGCCGTTGCCGTTTATGATAAAGTTTTTGATGATGATTTCCATCTGCCTTTCTGTAAAAGGCTCTCCAGGCAGCCCGTCGAGTACGGTCCTGAGCATCTTGCGCTGATCTTTTAGCGTAAAATTGTAGTTTAGCCGATCCATAACGGTTTCAACGGCTGAGATGGCGCGCTCTTGGCGCTCCTGTTGGCTCATTGGGTCCAGGTAGGTTTTTGGGTGCCTATGATCAAGCCACCCCATTTCCATTCCCCACGCTTTGTCTATTTGTCGCGCTACAGGTGCCTTGATGTCTCGATAACCTGACAAATAGTGACTGAATGTTGATTTACTCATGCCCAGTATTTTTGCCCACTCATGGCGTCTTTTCCCGTCGCTTCTCTCAGTGACAAGCGTGTTTAAGTTTTCTCTCCTAATGGGATAGACCTCTGTCTCGTCAACAGGATCATAGGTTTCTAATTGTTTTCTTGCTTCTGTCATAACACATACCTCCTGAACAGCACGATACAGGAACGTATAAATAAAATAAATAATTTTCAAAAAGACTTGAAAAATTTAATTTTTATGATATATAAGTGAAAAAATTTAATAAATTTAGGCTTTAATAAAAATCCCCAACTTGGGGCATATTGAATCACAAACCGGACGAAAAATGTGGGAACCAGTTCGCATTTTGGACATAAAACTTGCGGCGACTGCATGTTTTTCGTTGCCAGCCCAGTGAACAAATTAGGGATGGGCATGTGCGGCCAACTCGCGCAATGGCTACAACGTCACGCCGAACGCGGCACGAAGCCCAGGCCCACAGCAAACGGCAGACTGGGCGAACTGGAAACGATTTATCAAACGCTAGGCGGCAAGTTCGGCACGTCCAGCGCACTGTTTTGGCCGAATTCAGACCGCACAAAATGCGGGAAATATCAGGAGATAGAACATGATCGTATTTAACAGACAGTACCAAACCAGTGTGAAAGCAGACGGTGAGTACATCACCATCACGCAAGTCGATCCTGAAACATTCACGAACCAAAGCATCACGATCTCGGTTGAGAACGTGCCCAGGTTGCTGGATGTGCTGGAGGACATGGTGGCGGTGAGACTGTGCAAGGACGAAGGGTTATAAGCCGCGAATGAGGTGACTAATGGATATTTTTTCCATCATGCCCGTAGAGATTTTTATGGACGACAGACTGACAAAAACCGATATACGGGTTTTGGGTGCGATCTTGTCCTTCAGAAATAAAAACACAAATCTTTGCTGGCCCAAACGCGAACAAATCGCCGAAAGATGCGCGATTCCGCTTTGCAAAATATCAACATCAACAACCCATCTGGTTGAGTTGGGCTGGCTTGAAAAAGAAGGCGATGGAGGGCGATCAAGATCATCAAAATATCATTTCAAAGTGCCCGATTCAGTAACCGTTACCGATTCAGTAACCGTTACAGATTTGGTAACTAAAACGGTTACCGATTTGGTAACTAAAACGGTTACCGATTTGGTAAGGGGCATAAAACAGACCAATGAACAGACCAATGAACAGACCATAAGTGTTGTTACGCGCGCACATGCGCGAGACGAAAAACAGTCGGCGATTAAAAGCGATGCCATAGGCGCTAGTCAGGACACTGACGAACCTAATCACGGCGACGGGTTTAGCGAATTTTGGAATGCCTACCCGAACAAAAAAGCGAAAGCCAATGCGCACAAAGCCTGGCTGAAGCTCCACCCTGACGAGCAATTACGGCAAAAAATCATTGCAGCCGTTCTTCTGGCCGCGACTCAGGATGTGCAATGGCTCAAGGACGGGGGGCAGTTTGTCCCACACGCAGCAACCTACCTCAATGGCAAACGATGGGAGGATGAAATATCACGAAACACCCGCAGACATCCGACGTGCGGCGGAGGGGTGTCTGACGCTGAATGGAATAACGCAGATTTTCTTAGGCCCACTGAGCGCGAATTGGTCAGCGGGGCTTACTTGTCAGTTTTGGGAGATAGATCATGACACGCGATGAAAAAATAAAAAACGACCCCTTGGCGATGGTAATCGTGGAAGTGACTAAGGCAATGAAATCAGATTATGGTCGCCAATATCAATCGCAATTCAAAACAGACGACGACATGACGCAATACAAGCGCAGGCTATACACCAAATTGCGTGACTATGACATCAACGACATTGCCGACGGATATGAGCTGTATGTTGACTCAGGGAAAACATTCTGCCCAACGATCCCTGATTTGTTGGAGTTTGTTGAACAAGCGTCAAAGCGCAGAAAGCAACTTGAAGCCAATGCCGCCGAAGTGTCTCGTATTGCCGCATTGCCAGCGCCTAAAATTCAATGCAATCCGTCAGAGCTTTTGAGGCAGGCCCGCGCCAAACCAACCGGCAACCTGGAGGAAGTTCTAAGGAATCACAACGCGGTACTGCAAATCAATGCGCGGCACATCCAGCATCGTGAGTTCGGCGCGGAACATTCATGCGCGATTGGGTTTTGCAAGAGGCTTGGCTCGCTGTCTCACAACACCAAAGGCGGCGGGCCGTTTTATTGCATTGAACACTATAGGCAAACAGGCTAGATGGCGGGTGATTTATGAGCGCCGAAATCATTGTACGCACCGACGCTGACAAAATAGCCGCAATTTCAGCCGTGGTTCGCGAATGCGGCGATTCTACGACGCCGCTGCTAGTGGTAGTAAGGGAATACAAGCCGAACCGCTCAGCGGCCCAGAATCGCCTTTACTGGGGCTGGCTGACTGACTGCCAGAACACCGACATCAACGAACACGCAGGGAACACGAAAGAGGAGTGGGCTAAGAAATTCAAACGGCTCAGTTTGAGCAAAATTTATGAAAGAGATAGCGAAGAGTATGCGGCGACGATGGCCGCATTACGCGAGGTATGGCATCACGGACTGCACAAGGAGAGCATGGCCATGGTAGATCATGTGATTCGCGAAACCAGTACCACTAAAGCCAGCGTCGAACAATTCAGTGAGTATCTGAATTACATCGAACATTATTGCCATGAGCGCGGCATAAGACTGAAAACGGACGAACGATTGTACGCCGAAGCAATGGGGAGGGCGTTATGAAAAAACATTACATCGCGGAAGCAATCTATATCCTGAGTTTCATTCTTGTATTTTTGATTGCGATTGCATTCTCGGCAGCCATTATATTTATCTGCCATTTCGGCCACGACACGGCGACCGATTGTTTTATGTATTTTCTGGATAATTTTTAGGAGAGCAATATGTTAGACCTTATTTTCAAACTTGCTGCACTGGCAGCAATTGGCGCGTCATGGTTCGTCATTATCACGGTCGTTATTATCGAAAACGGAATGATCGCATTGGGTGCTATTTATGTGGCGGCTGCTTTTCTCATGGCGTTGTTTATTGCATTTCATGATGATGATGATGGAGGCAACGTATGAACGCCAATTTGTTGAAAGCACTCCACAAAACCTATCAGGAATTGCAAGAAGAACTAGATGAAGTCAAGCGCATGATATGCGAAGAGCGGCTTAAACTGTGCAAAGCAGATAGTGGGTTTGCGCCGGGGGTGCTGGTTAAAGACAAGGATGGGCAGATATACCGAGTGGTGGATTTGCGGTTTGATTCGAGTTTTGAGGAAACCGGCAAGCCCTGCGCTGTCCACGCCCACAGACTGCAATATGACGGGGCGAATATCAAATGGACATCGGTGCTAGAGGTGGCAGAGGACGGCGTGGAGGTGATTGTATGAGCAAGTTACGCGAGAGCGCCCGTGGGCAAATGTGCCTAGTCAGAATACCCGGTATTTGCAATCATGATCCCGAAACGGTAGTTCTTGCGCACCTCAACGGCGGCGGCATGGGGATGAAACATAATGACCTTTTTGGGGCCTTCTGCTGCGAAAAATGTCACAGCGAATATGATAGGAGAACGCGGCTAAAAGAGAAATCATACGTCGATTTATGCTTTTTTCAGGGAATGCAACGAACACAACAATACTGGCTAGATAACGGATTGGTGGTGACAAAATGAGTAAACGAGGCAGAGAATGGGTCGATTTTTCGACAGCGGTGCATTATCACGTTGAATCCTATACGGTTAAACAATACGGGGACAAAGGAAAGGATTTGGCAACAGATTATACGCCTGAGCAGTGTCTAGCTCAGATTAAAAAATACGTGGCAAGACATGGAAAACAAGGGCGAGAAGGACAGGATCAACTGGATTTGATGAAAATAGCGCACTACGCGCAGATGGCTTGGAGCATGGGCAATGATACTGGAGGATCATGATATTTACCCGCGATCATTTGATGACGCCTCATACCTGGTTGAGCAAAAGATAACACCGAGATGCACGCTGTATATCGCTTGTTTAACGCAGGACGAGGTGACGGATTACAAGGAAAAGTTAACTCAGATATTTGGAGATCACAATGAAAAGCCAAAAGGCACGAAAAGTCCCGCTTGCGCCTGACGCGACAGAACACGAACATCAGGTGGCGTTTTTCGAATGGTTTAGATATGCCTACCCAGGAATAATCGCTCATGCAATACCGAATGGAGGGCATAGAGATATTCGTGTGGCGGTGAAAATGTCGCGAGAAGGAGTCCTAAAAGGAGCACCGGATTTGTTTATTGCCGATGGCAGGCCCGGAATGTATATCGAAATGAAAAAAATCGGCGGCAGAGTATCAGAAGCGCAGAAAACAATACTCAATAAATTACACGAAGCCGGGTATCGCGTCGCAGTATGTTACGGCTGGGAAGATGCGAAGCTGGCTGTTGAATTTTACCTGAAAGATCATTACAAAAATGGAGCAGTGAAAAATGCTAAATAAAGCACAATTGATTGGCCGATTAACCGCCGACCCAACTATGCGTTATATGCCTAGTGGCGATCCAATAGCCACGATGACTGTAGCTACATCGCGCAGATGGAAAGACAAATCGACAGGGGAGAAAAAAGAGGAATCAGAGTTTCACCGTGTCACATTCTTTGGGTCTTTGGCAAAAGTAGCCGGGGATTATCTGAAAAAAGGCAGTCTGGTATACATCGAGGGGCGGATAAAGACCGACAGCTACGAAAAAAACGGCGAGAAGAGGTATAGCACGGGCATCGTAGTCGAGGCAATGCAAATGCTAGGCAGCAAAGGAGACGGGCAGCAAGCGCAGCGTAGCGAGCCTGAGCAGGCATCAGCGCAGAATGACGAGTGGGACGACGACGGAATCCCGTTCTAGGCTTGAGAAATTTATTTACAAAATTTGCAATATAGTAAACAATCGCACATAAACAAGGGGATATTATGAGCGGCGGCGGAATAACGGATGACGATTGGCTGAGAATGCACGACATCGACGATGTTGATATTTATGATTTTTCAGAGCGAGTCAGCATCATCCTAGAGGACGCAGCCGCAAACCCGACGCCAGCGCAACTGAACCATGCGCGGCGTTTGGCACTAGAGGGATTTACAGGGGAGAACACTCAGCATGGACACATACTATAAATGCCCGCACTGCAATAAAGAGTCAGAAGTGCCTGGATTTTGTCGGCATGGCAAGGCCACTGTAGCGATGAAACTGCGGCACGTCGTCAAGAATCCTATCAACAACGCGCCGTATCTTAACGGCAGGCTGGTTGGTGTACACGACGGATGGGTCGGCGAGCTGGCGACGGGGGAAACGGAATCAAGGCCGACGAGATCACGCGAGAACTGGATGATGTCGGGCGCAAATACGACCCATTGGCTATCGTAATCGAGGACGAATAACATGAAAATCATAAGATTATTTACACTGCCCTGGAGGGCTTTATACCACGGATGCCGTCGCGTGGATGCGTTTATCGACGGTCTTTTTGATCACGATGCGCCGACCGCACGCGACACAAAAGAGCGTGACACAACAAGGGTGGCGAGGTTTATGTGATCGCCAGATGGCGACCGTTCTTTTATAACAGCATCCCGCCTAATGATGATGAGCGGGTACGAGTGAGATTACGGTCAGGTCACGAACTAAGCGGACAGGCGGGCTATTTTTTCTGGCCTCCGCGCAACTCACAAAGCGACATTGTGCAGTATCGCGACGAGATCAAAAAAGAGATCAAATACAACGCCGCTACATGGACTCCCTGGACAGGAGAGGGAGAGATACCGACAGGAATATGCAACGTCATGCTGCGCGACGGTACGCTGATGTGCGGCGATAGCAGACAGCTCGATTGGACAAAAGAACATAAGCATAAGCTGAATTACATCACGGCATATAAAGTCATTGACCCGGTGACGGACGACTTTCTGCCGTAAAGGAGAGAACATCATGGACACACCACTCACAGACTGGTTCGACTGGTCAGCCGATTTAGCGCCCCCGCTCGGTCACGTTAGGGTTCGATTTAGAACTGGGCACGAACTATGGGGTGATTCAAAAGAATTTAGATGGACGGACTACAGCTCGCCGTCTGACATCGTGCAATATCGCTATGAGCCACTGCCCGAGGGGGAGAAAGAGCCTGCGTTTTGGACAGAGTATTGGCCGGGTTATGCGATCCCGCCCGCTGATGCGATGGTTTACGCCAGGCTGAGCAATCAACAACGCTGGCTCGGTCATGTAAGCCGGTTCGATTGGGGGATTTACAACGACAAGTTTGGCTACAGTCAGTATGGTTTAAAAGTGACTGCATACAGGCTGGTGTAGCGATGAAACTCAAAAAAGCAATTATCGCCGCCCCGTTCGGCACGTACATTACGCTCCCAGGCTGCACATCAACACGCGGCACGTACACCTGGACACCAAGGCCGGGAGCAGTTTGGGGCGCACTGACGCGGATCAAGTTTACGCCTGATGGCATCGTTAATCAGATGGGGCTGCGCAACCCTGGTATTTGTTCGCAGTGGTTGAGATTCAAAAAACACCCCGATGCAATTTGGTCTATCTATCCAGACAGGTCGGTAGAGTGGATGCCTGCTGATATAATAGTTGAGTTAAACATGAGCTGTCCGAACGTCGGACGTGTGAATCTTGAGCAAGCATCGCAGGCATTCAGGTCACTACGCAATCCAGACAACACCATCTGCAAATTGCCTGCTGATTTTGATCAAGGCGTCAGGCTGTTCGAACTGGCGTTCGGTGCGGGCGTCACAGCATTCCATTGCTGTAATACGATCAAAACCGCTCATGGAGGGCTATCGGGTCGGGCGATACAGGCCGAGTCTTTGCCGCTCATCAGATACATCAAGCGTGAGGCGTGGCAGACAAAAATTATAGGTGGCGGCGGCATTTATACGCCGGATGATGTCAAGCGGTATCGGGATGCAGGGGCCGAGCATTTTAGCCTAGCGACGATCTTTTTTACACCATGGCGGGTGCCTGCGGTGATGCGCGAGATTTACAGGGAGAGATAATATGCTGGACACAGGATTGAGGCAGTACGCGACGGATCGGCAGTGGGAGATACTGCAAGCTATCGAGGAGGAGGGTAGTGGACATGCGGCGGCGAGAAAACTGGGTCTGAGTTACGGCACAGTCGGAAACACCAAAGCGGCTGTGCTACAAAAAGCGGCAAAGCGCGGCTATGCGCCTGAGTACGATCTAAAGCATACTGTGCCCGATGGGTACAAACTCAAAGGCGCATCGACGCTATATAAAGACGGTGAGCCTATTCTTCAGTGGGTCAAATCGACGGTTGATGATGAGCGTCAGGCGGCAATCATCCGCGAGATGGCTGTCGCGATGGCGGAAGCACTGCCGAGAGCGGAGCCTGTGGCTGTTAGAGCAGCTACAGCGGACAATCTGGCGACTGTTTATCCCGTTGGGGATGCACATTTGGGAATGCTGGGATGGCATGAGGAGGCCGGGGGAGACTACGATTTGGCCATCGGTGAGCGGTTGTTAACAGGCGCAATTGATCATCTGGTGGATGTTTCGCCCGCGTGTGATACTGCGGTTGTGGCGTTTCTGGGCGATCTTTTTCACTACGACAGTTTTGAGGCAGTGACGCCCGCGCATAGAAACCTACTCGATGCAGATGGCCGATTTCCGAAGATGGTCAGGGTGGTGATTAGGACGGTCAGATACATGATTCATCGCGCATTAGAGCATCATGCTAACGTGCATGTCATCATTGAGATCGGCAATCATGACCCGAGTTCGAGCGTGTTTTTGACCGAGTGCCTGCACAATATCTATGAGCTGGAGCCTAGAGTGACGATTGATCGTTCGCCCTCGCATTACCATTACTGGCGGTTCGGAAAGAGCCTGTTGGGCATCACACACGGCGACAAGTGCAAAATAGACAAGTTGCCACTGCTGATGGCAACAGATAGGCCAAGGGACTGGGGCGAGACTGAGCATAGACTGTGGTTCACGGGCCATGTGCATCATGACAGTGTAAAAGAGATCGAAGGGGTGCGCTGTGAGTCGTTCAGAGTGCTGCCTCCGACTGATGCCTATGCCCAAAACGCGGGCTATAGGGCGGGGCGCGACATGAAAGCAGTGGTTTTTCACAAAGAATTTGGAGAGGTGGCGCGTTATGTCGTCAATCCGAAAATGCTGGAGCGTGCGTCATGACCCCGGTTTGGCCTGATTTCAAATTTGGCCCCTGTAATTTATGGACAATGCCGCCATCGAACGCACGTCCAGCACTGAAATTACGCGGCCCATACTGGTGCGGCAATCTGCCACAGGGTAAATTAGTTTACAAAATTTGCAAATCAGTAAATTTGAGCTAAGATCATGACACTGGAAACCCGGAACAACAAAAATAAGGAGGGTGTCATGTCCAGACTACAAATTGCAACCGCGCAAGAAATCGCGGAACAATGGGAATTCATAGAAGAAATCCACCTGGTACTAATGATTGTCGAAGCCACGGGCGCTGAATGGGATGACGTGCTGGCATGGGTCAAAGCGCAGTCATGAGCATGTTTTACGCAGCCATCGATGATGGATACATCGCAATGCCAGCGACAGACATTCAAGTCGCTGAAGGCAGACTGTACAAAGTTTTTGGAGCCTACAAAAAGGATTTTGTAGTGTATGACCGATTGGAATTGGTTGACGCAGGACGGCGGGCTAAATTCTTTGGTTCGTTGGCTGATTATACAAAAAGATGCGACGAATTGACGCATTCGAATTGTGTTGACAAATAAGTAAAGTTCTGAAATACTATAGTCGAAATCAAGAGATACCGACCCGGCGGAACCGGGGATTTGACGGAGAGCGGTCATGAAAACGACATCAAAAATAACCATCAAAACCCGTTTGCATGAAGGCATTTATAAATCAGACGGCGGCGGTGAAACGAGGGCGGTGGCCGAGTGGAATCTGGGGCCAAAAAATCTACTCGCGGCAAACCGCGAATTGACTGAGATTATGGCCGCAAACAAACGGAGCTATGGATCGGTAGGCGCAGGAAGGTCTTGGCTGGAAATCGACGGCACAGCAATTAACGATGATGAGCTGCAGGATGATATGACGATGGCAGACGCAAAAGAGCTGATTAGCGACGTGCAGACCGGGAAGATTCATAAAACTAGAGAAGCTATTGAAAAGTCTCATGAAGAATGGCGCGAACAAGAACTTAATAAGCTGGCTCAACTCTATCAAGACGAGCAAAATTTATGAAACCAGGCGGCCAAAAAGGAAACCAGAACGCCGTCAAGGACGACGGCAAAACGAGTCACCTGCACATACGGGTGACTCCCCAACAAAAGGCCGCCTGGGTGCATGCGGCAGGCGGTAAAAAGTTGAGTGAGTGGGTAATTGACACTCTGAATCAAAGAATCCCCCCGCCTTAGGGTTAGAAAGGCCGTCGTCGTGCTACGTGAAGACGAATAGAGAGGCTAGCAACTCGAACAACCAGCTAGACAGTGCTCGTGATGGCAGTCACGGGACATGCGCCGTATCATGCACAGCGACGGTGTGGGTGATTCCCTGGAAAACGATAAACGTGCCTCTCCGGCTATACGGAGTAAGCCGCGCCAAGTGACAAATCAATCCGAGCCGTGAAGGGGGTGGAACCTCGAAGGACGGCATCTCATAAAATCAGGAGGATTTATGTCTACAGCACAAATGCTGTTCGTTTTATTTAATATCTACGCCTGCGGGGCTATAGTCATGCCGCGCAAGAGGCTTTTTGTTGCGTTGGTGTTTCTCACGCTGTTTGCGCTGTCCAATTTTGTGGCGGTTGAATATGTTCCAGCGGGTAAGACGGTGCCGCAAGAGTATCTTTTTTGAGAGGCGCGTATGGCAGCAAAACCGATTGACTCAGATGTTGCGGAGAGGGTTATAGCTGATTGGCGCACGGGCGAGTATAGCCAGCGTCAACTGAGCGACAAATACAGCATTAGCACAGGATCAGCAAATAACTTATGCAAAGGAGTCGCAAGAAAGTCTTTAGGAAGTCTGAAAAGGACTGGCTCAGTCAAAGGTGTTAGCTATGTTTACATAATCACATCTGATGAATTTAAACAAGATGGGATTTACAAAATAGGCATAACAAACAACATTGAGCGGAGATTGGCCGACATGCAGACAGGATGCCCATTTATTCTGTATGCTCTAAGAGTCTTTGGCACTAAAAATCCATTGGCCGTGGAAGTTATGCTGCATTCTTTTTTTGACAAAAAAAGGCTTAGGGGCGAGTGGTTTAAGTTAGACGATTTAGACATTGCGTACATAGATGCTGCAAATTTTACGGTTATAGACGGGATCAGTCATGAGTAAAGCATACGACAAGGAGCAGCTACTAATAGACTGGCGCACGGGAGATTTCACGCAACGTGATCTGGCTCATAAGCATGGTGTCAGTCAAACGCTAGTCAACAAGCTGGTCAAGGATATTCCGCAAGACTTGAAAGAGCTGGTAATCAAAAAACTCAGTTTGGATCAAGAGCTTGCGGAAAAAAGTAATCAAGAAGTAATCACGATTACTTTGTCGGTTGATCATAAAAAAGGACTGATAAAAGACATCGAGTTTTTCTCGAATCGAGCTATCAAAAAAGCGGTTGAACTGCTGGAAATGTCAGATAGCGGGAATGATTTGAAGGCTATCGTTGATGCGGTTGACAAGATCAGTGTGACGAACAATATCAACGACCGTCACGCCAAGCCCAACACGACAACTATTCAAAACAACACGCAAAACAATTACGAAAATCTAACGACGGAAGAACTGCGCAGGGAGTTAGCAGAAATTGACCGAAGACGAGCTATTAAAAGCAGTCATTAAGCGCGAACTAGATGACGAGAAAGCCGAGTGCGAAAAATCACTCGCGGCTTTTTTGCGTTCGTGCTGGCATATCATCGAACCAGGTACGCCACTGACATGGAACTGGCATATTGATACAGTGTGCGGCTATCTCGAAGCGTTTAGTCGTGGCGATATTACACGGCTCATCATCAACATCCCGCCCGGTACACTCAAATCCATTATCGTCAGCGTGGCATTCCCCGCGTGGGAATGGATACATTCGCCCTCTGAGCGCTATCTATCAATCAGCAATGAGCAGGGCTTGGCTATTCGTGATGCGTTGCGCATGAAACAAATCGTGACGAGTGATTGGTATCAGCGCAATTGGCCGATGGCATTGCAAAACGATCAGAACGAGAAAACGCTGTTTGCCAATGATAAACGCGGATTCAGGCAATCGCAGGGCATTAGTGCGGCGAATACAGGTAAACGTGGATCACGCATTCTCGTCGATGATCCACACGACATGAAGCAGGTTTTCAGCGACACTATCAGGCAATCTGTGCTGGATACGTGGGATAATTCGCTGTCATCACGTATCAATGATCCCGAAAAATCGGGCGTGATACTCATCATGCAACGCGGCCACACGGATGACCTAGCAGGACATCTACTCAAAAAAACCAAGCAAAACTGGGTGCATTTATCCATCCCAATGATGTACGAAGGCGCTTCGACGTTTGATGCCGAGGCCGACATCGGGAACAAACTGCTGAATGACCCGCGCACTAAAAAAGGCGAGTTGATGTTCCCCGGTCGATTCACGGAACGCTCAGTACAATCATTGAGTGAGGATTTGGGCGAATACGGCACAGCATCACAACTACAACAGCGCCCCGTGCCATCAGGCGGCGGCATAATCAAGAGTCATTGGTGGAGAATGTGGCCGAATGATGAAAAACTGCCCGAATGTGAGCATGTGTTTCTATCGTATGACACCGCATTCAGCGAACGCGACATGAAAAATGCGGCATTCAGTGCGATGACGCGATGGGGCGTGTTCTGGCATGAGCAGCGTCAACGCTATTGCCTGATATGCCTGGGCCGATGGTATGAGCGCGTAGGCTATGACGAGCTCCGCAAACTGGCGCAGGGCTGGGATAAAAAATATGAACCCGATGCGCATTTGATCGAGAAAAAAGCCACGGGTATCACATTGATACAGGACATGCGACGGGCCGTGCCGTCAAAGATACGCAGCTATACGCCTGGGCGTGGTGATGACAAGATCAGTCGGGCGCATTCTGTTAGCCCGATGTTCGAGTCCGGGCTGGTTTATATCGCTGACCGCAAGTGGGCAACGAATCAGGAAGGCACGGGATTGATTGATTATGTGGCGTCGTTTCCCA
>OGVN01000019.1_pt1 | contig 20443 bp, 34 predicted proteins | sample 1575751 | NCBI WGS metagenome assembly OGVN01 (sample SAMN07581530, study PRJEB24739) | freshwater metagenome | place: Singapore | collected 2015-01 | reverse complement strand
TCCGGGTTCCAGTTCTCTCTTTTTTGCTTCGAGAACATCAAGCCTGTCAGTCATTTTTTTGATTTTCTCATTGTGTTCAGCTATCTGCCAATCCATTAAATCCATATTGGCATTAAAGTTCTTGTTTGCCCGAGTATAAGCATCGAATAAATTTTTCCACTCAATCCAAACCGGGTGAACGTCTGTCAGTCTTGAAAATGCTGAATTTTCGTCTTTGTTTGAAATTTGATAATGGCTGTATGTTGTTGAAGATGAATCACCTGATTCAGCATTTGGGTTGTAATACAGAGCTTTAGGCCAAGGGCCATTTAGCGTTTTTAAGCCAATTTGGTTATAGTTTTCAAGCGCCAAAATACCTACTTGATAGTCCAAACCGCCATTTAAAATAGGCTGTCCATTGCTATTGGTATTGATGCGAACAAATGCAGAATCAATAGTCAATGGTTTTTGATAGTAAAGATTAATAGTTTGCGCTACAGGAACATTGGCTGGAAGATTAAGTTGATAGGTTCCAACTTCATTCACATTACCACCAGCACCAGTTAAAAACTGAACAATCTTAGTTCCTGCCGCTATGCCTGTTCCGCTAAGGGTTTGCCCTAATGCAACAGCGCCACTTTGAACGCCAGTAACAGTCAGTATTTTTCCTGAAATAGTGCCTGTAATTTGAGCGCCAATAAAATTTGGAGTTGTATGATTTGGGCCAATAGTATATTGAACTTGACCAGGAATAACAGGAAATATGATCTCTGTAGTATTAAAGACCATCATGCCTTCATTTGACCATTGGTCAATTAGGTCATTAAGCATATCAAAAGCATCTTGAGCCGCATCAGCAGTTGGAGTTTCACCAGCCTCTAATGCGCCAATATCCTTTAAAGCTCTACTAATAATGTCTATTGGCTGAGTCATATTAATCCATTAAATTTTGACTGAAAAAGTAGGAAGAACCCAAGGCTTTTTTAATGCTACTGGCTCTAATGCCATTAACTGCTTTTCTAAATTATCCTCAATAATACATTTTTCATCAATTATTGATTCTGCTTTTATCCAAGCAACTACATCTTTTTCTGTTGTTTCTTTTTGAAGGAAATGGCTTTTATCTTTAAAAGACCAATTTCCCTCAGTTATTACACTATTTTCATCTTTGGAGGCTTTAACTTGATATTTAACAGAAGTAATTTCATCATTTTCTGAATAAATATCAAGAATTTTCCATGAAAAAATCATGCTGTGTAGCTTCCTGAATTAGTGAATTTAAGAATGGTGTTAGATCCACTTGTGGTTACTGTTGGCAAGCCAGTAGTAGTTCCTGTGTAGTTTGCTGTTGGAATAGAAAGAATAACTACTCCTGAGCCACCATTGCTTCCTGCTCCACCAAATGCACCACCACCGCCGCCACCGCCGCCTAGGTAAACAGTTCCATTTGATCCAGCGCCGCCATTTGAACCACCAGCACCGCCGCCACCTGAACCGCCAGCCCCTGCTGATCCAGCAGAAGAACCATTACCACCACCACCGCCGCCACCGCCGCAATAAGTTACGGCAATACCAGTAATAGTGTTTATAGTTCCATCGCCACCTTTTCCGCCATTATTGAAACTTGCGGTAATACCAGCTTGACTAGAACCACCACCGCCACCGCCAGCGCCTGTGTTTCCTGAACTAGCATCAGATCCATTTCCACCATTGTTTCCTTGTGATCCTGAACCACCAGCGGCTCCAGTAGAGTTAAATCCACCACCGCCACCACCGCCTGAACCACCAGCAAAACCAGCAGTAGGAGGAGTTCCACCAGCGCCACCGCCACCGCCACCAACTCCAGTAGCTATGCCTGTAATAGAGCTTGAGCTACCAGTAGTTCCAGCCGCACCGCCACCGCCTACAGTAATAGTAAATACTGTTGTTGGAATTGCTGTAAAACTGCTTGAAATATATCCGCCAGCACCGCCGCCACCACCTTGACCAAATGCGCCGCCACCGCCGCCTGAAACAATTAAATACTGAATTGTGTATTGACCTTCAGGAACCAATGTAAATTTATACCACGCAGATAAAGATGGTAAATAAGCCTCATAAATACCGCCGCCATCTGTGTTGTAGCGAATTTGACCAGCAACAGGGCTTGTTGGTCTTTGTGCAGTATTTCCTACTGGAATTTTAAAAGCGCCTGTTCCAGTTAATGATAATTGACCAGCTACAGTTACATTATTAAATGTAACATTTCCTGATAAATCTTGATAAAGCAAAGTTCCATCTGCGGCTGGAACCAATAAATTATAGGTTCCTGCTGTATTTGGGCCATTTAAGGTAACTGTGCCGCCTGATACTGATTGGAATACTAATTGTGACATTTTTTATTCCTTATTGACCTGGAACTAAAACCCAAGATTGAGTTGCCTCATCCCAATAATATTGTTTTCCATCATTAGGATAAGGAATTGGTGCTTCCCATAAAAAAGTTTGCGGATTTAATACCCAAGATGGATAAGGTTTTGGGCCATAAAAAACACCAACATAATTACCAACTGTATAGCTAGTATCGTATGTATATCCTATCCCAGCGTAATTTGCTCTAATTGGAGTTCCACCATCAGGAGTGCCTGGATCAGCAGGAGGAGATGGTGCGTAATGCACATTTCCATAAGTGTTGTAATCAGTAAGAATAAAAGTAGTAGGATCACCCCAATTACCTGAATCAACTTCTTCTTGGGAAATTCTTAATACTTCTTCTACTTCAAACAGATTTTGAACCGCAGTCGGTTTTACCCTTGCAAAATATGTCATATTTTCCTCTTTTATCCTGTATAAGTTCCGCTAGATGTAAATTGTAGTATGGTATTACCGCCTGAAGTAGTTACAGTTGGACTACCAGTTGTAACTCCTGAATAATTTGTTGTTGGAATAGAGAGGATGACAATACCTGATCCTCCGTTACCGCCATTATTAATATTTGATCCACCAGCGCCACCACCGCCTGATCCAGTATTTCCTGAAGCATTACTTCCTGCTTGACCGCTACCGCCACCACTACCAGCGCCACCACCGCCACCACTACCGCCTGATCCGTCAGATCCACCGCCACCACCACCAGCACGAGCTACTGAAGACCCAGTAATTGATGAGCTTGCGGCTCCGCCACCTCCAGGAGTTCCTCCAGCGCTTCCAGCACCGCCTCCGCCACCACCGCAGTTTGGACTAGAACCTGATCCGCCACCATTATTACCTTGACCAGCAGTTCCGCTACCAGCAGATCCTTGATTTCCTGCTCCACCGCCTGAACCACCATTTTTACCAGGACTTCCTCCGTTTTGGAATCCGCCACCACCACCGCCACCTATTGATGTAACTGTGGTTAATCCAGTTCCTGAAAGGCTTGAGTTGCTTCCGCTATTACCAGGAGCAAAAGATCCACTCCAAACACCACCACCACCGCCGCCTCCAACTGTAGCTGTATAAACAGTTCCTACATTAAATAATGCGGTAGAAGTTAAATAACCACCAGCGCCACCACCGCCTCCGTCAAATGCAGTTCCACCACCGCCGCCACCAGCAATTACAAGATAAGTGATGGAATATGGCGGTTTTCTTCCGCCAAATAATCCAAAAGCTCTTGAATTTGCAGATCCGACTAACGAGGGTCTTGGCATAATTATTTGAACTGTGAAAGAGAAGCTAAAACAGTATAGGTTGCAGAAGCTGTTTTTGTGATGACATAGTTATAAACATCAATGCCACTAGCATTTCCGCTTGTTGGAGCAGTTCCGCCTTGCCATTTTGGAGTTACAGATGTTCCATCAATAGTAAGCGCATTGTTGTAATAAGCAGTTGCGCCTTGAGTAACCATAAATGTTACAGAAATGGAATCATTTGTTGCCATTAATGTATTTAAAGAAGTTCCACTTAAACCTCTAAAATTTACTGTCCAGTTTGCGCTTGCATTAGTTGTGTAATACAAGACTGATTGAGTCGTTACATCATAGTTAATAGTTCCAGTTGCGGCAGTCGCAGAAACAGTAGTAATTTCAGCAATATTTGCTGTTTTTAAGCAATATCCGCTTGTTGTTCCTGCAAAAGTAGCTGAAATTAGGCTTAAAAGACCTGTAGAAGGGTTATAGCTTAATTTTGTAGAGCTAGTATTTTCTGTGGTAATTGTTCCGCTTGTAGCGCTTGTAAACAGCAAATAACGAGTAGAATTTGTTGTTGTATCGTCAGTAAGCGTTACACCAGTTGCAGGAAGTGTTTGGAATGTAGGAGCAGAAGAACCATTGCTGGTTAATACCTGACCACTTGTTCCTGCCGCAGTAATTCCTAATGCAGATCCGCTTGAATAAACAGCGCCACCAGCTACGGCTGTTAAATTGGCATTTGTGCCACCATAAGCAAGACCAATAACTCCTCCACCCCAAGTTGCTGTTCCAATAACACCAGTTGTGGATAGTGTCATTAAAGTCGTTGGAGTTGATGGGCCACCATTACGCCAAGCAAAGCTATCTGATCCGCCTACAGTAAATTGGCCTACTGGAGTTGCATAATCAAGAATCAATCCATCGGTATAAGTGCCACCAAAAGTAGTTTTTGCGTATAAACCAGCAGTTGCAATAATGTTTGTTCCAGTAATTGCCGCTGGAGTTGTTCCGCCAATAGCAGGAGGGCTAGATAAATCTAAAGATCCGCCTAAAATTAAACTACCACTAGAAGTAACTGATCCGCTAAGAGTAATTCCTGATACAGATCCAGTTCCGCTAACAGAAGTAACTGATCCGCTACCTTTGTTGTTAAAAGTATTCCAATCGGTAGAAGTCAAATAACCGCTTACGCTTGCTGTTGCGGCTGGCATAGAAATAACAGGAGTTGTTCCTCCAGTAGAAGCTACTGGACTAGTTGCTGTTACGCTTGTAACAGTTCCTGTTGTTGGAGTTGTCCATGTTGGAACGCTCCCTGCTCCTGCGCTTGTTAATACTTGACCAGCGGTTCCTGCATTTGTAGCTAAAGTAAGACCTAAAGCAATATCTAAAGTAGTTACTTTTGCTGAACCAGCGGTTGTTGCGCCCAAACTTGTGCCATTAATTGATCCACCAGTAATTGCTACTGAATTAGCATTTTGAGTGGACATTGTGCCAAGACCTGAAACTTGAGTATTAGCAATAGCAATAGAAGTTGATCCAGCCGCTGTTAGCTGACCTTGAGCATTTACTGTAAATGTTGCAACTGAATTTGCAGATCCATAAGAAGCGGCTGTAACGCCTGTATTTGCAATGCTAAATGTATAAGCGGCTAAATTTAATCCTGTTCCAGCAAAATATTGCCCAGCAACAGAGAAATTAGACCAATTAATTGCAGTAACGCCTAATGTTCCACCTGGTTGAGCAGAGCAATACCAAGCAGATCCTTTTTGAGTTCCGTAATTTACAAAAGTAATTGCAGATACAAACTCATTCCAAGAATCAGCATCAGAGGATCTTGTCCATGCGCCACTAGCGGCAATATAAATACCATTATCAGCCGCATTTCCTTGATTTTTTACTAAAACTCTATCACCAACTAAAGTGGTATAACCATCAATAACTTGCAATCCTGATAAAGTAATTGCAGTTAATGTTGCTACTGCAACAGGCTGTTTCCAGCTTAATCCTGCCGCCAAAGCATCAACATATTGTTTATTAGCAATATCAGTTGATCCAACAGGAAGCGAATTTACTTGTCCGCTAGTAAATACCGCAGTTGATGGTGTTGTGGCTCCAATAGTAGTGCTATCAATAGTGCTATTAGTAATATGCAAGCCACTTTGATAAGGGTTTGGAACGGCATAAAATGGTTTATTTTGACCAATAAAAGTGACAAAATTGCCTTGAGCATCAAAATAAGCCTGAACTGGTAATAAATTCTGAACTTGAGAGCTAGATGGATTAGCCATGCTGTTCCTTAACTATATTGGATTCTAATTGCTGGAATATAAACTCCAGTAACAGATGGCATTGTGAATGTTTGCAATGTCACTTTGCCATCATTTGAGTAAATTTGATAACGAGTTTGCTCTCCAGCAACACGATAAATAGCTTGAGAATAAACAATTTGTGTTAATTGATTATTTGCAAGCTGAAATGCTTTTCCTGAATTTGCTGTAACTACCCATCCTGAGCCAGTATTTTTTTCAGCATAAATATAAACAAATTGAGAAGCCGCTGAAGCAATAGCATTTACCACCAAAGAAAGGCTATAACTGCCCTCATTTTGAAAGGTAAATGCGCCAGTTACATTGTTATAAGTAATACCATTTGCACCAGCAACAGTATTAGCTGGAGTTAATAGTGTTGGAGTTGCATTTAATGTAATGCTTGGAGAACGATCATAGGCTTCAATATGCGGCTGATTTACCACTTGCGAATAAGTTGCAGGAGGAGAAAATATTTCACCAGCAGGGCCAACTAAACCTTGACAAACGCCAAAAGAATCAAATAGCCCCTGAACAGGAACGATATTTGTCGTAACTGTGGATGCTGTTTGATTCGATGACATTAGCTTAAACCTTCACCTGGAGTGATTTCTACAGATGCCGCAGAAGCAATAAACCAAGCATTAGGAGGAATTCCAGCAAAAACGCCTACGCCATTAGCAGGAATAGCCAAAGTATTGTTTGAAGGAACGCCAGCGGAAGGTTCTGTAACTACAGGAGTGACTGTTGCATCATTTGGCTCTTGTGGTTGCCAGCTTACTCGAATTAAGCTAGAAGTTAAATTAACAATGCGATAACCAGTTGGATATACATTGTTAGCAGATTTAACCTGAACCGCAGAAACACCTACTAAATAGGTCGGCCCAAAAGGGGAAAATGCTGAGTTATACATTGTTTTTTCCTTAGAAAAAGGTCAATTCATTATAGGTCAAATAAGAAAAAAAGCCACGCTTTTTGGGCATGGCTTTCCCTCTTTTTTACATCAGTTTTGCTTAGTTAGATACGCTAAAGTCGTAACCATAAACATAAACATCAAATGTTGCGCCAGCGACAGCAGTTGTCAATGGAGCAGTAACATTTAAGTAAAGGTTTTGAACAGTAGTTGCAGTAGTCTGAGCAGATGGAGCTACCAAAGATACGCCAACTGTTGAAGCCAAGTTAGCGGCTGTGATTGCGCCATACAAGCTAGAACCACCTGAAGTTGTTGCAACACCCAAAGCCAAACCAGTAGGCGTTACAGCCGCACCAGCGTTGTTTAGGTTAGTTACGATCAAGCTCTGTGGCAAGAATACCGAACTGTTGTTCACTTGCATTGCATAAGAAGCAATAGCGTTAGCATTTACATTCTTCAAAGTAGCGATCAAGCGTAGTGTTTGGCTTGTCGTTACATTTGAGGGATGGGTTGAGTTAGTTACTGCTGGGCCTGGATTCGCCATGATTTAATTCCTTTAAATAGTGTTAAAAAGGAAGGGGTTTCCCCCCTCTGTTTATTAGGCCGCAACTCGGCAAGCAAGTTCTTGATAGAGTGGAGCCCAGCCATAAAGCACATCAACACGAGTCGGAATAGAGTCGTTATTGATAGTGTATTGGCGGACAACACGCATAGAAAGACCAACTTCCTTGTCAGATGCACGACCAGCGAAATGCACACCTTCAGGCAATTCAAGGTCAGCCATAGCCAAAGTAAAGGCATTGCGGTGCATAACGATGTTCTGTGGAGAAACAACGCCATTGCCGCTTGCATTGTATTGGCTTGCAAAGAAGCTAACAGCAGATGCGCCTGGTGTTGGGATTGACACATTTTGGAACTGACCAGCAGAAATGATCGCTGGAGAAACAGTTACCTGAACGCTAGAGCCTGAAGCAACAGAAACAGCGGATTTCACAACGAAATTACGCAGTTTGTTTGTGCCGTAGGGTTGGCGGTTCTGTGGGTTAGTTGCATATACACCAGCAATAGTGAACACATCACCAGCGTTCAAATTGATTGTGCCAGTATTAGCCGCAGTCAAAGTGATAGTAGAGCTAGAAGCCCAGCCGCTAGTTAGGATGCCACCAGTTGTAGAAGTGTTTACAGATGCAGTAACTGTGTTAGTTGTGAAGTTACCAAAAGTTTGTGAAACGATGTTCTGATCCAACTTCCAGTTCATACCGCCTGAATCACGACCCATTAAACCTTTGGTATATTGAGCAGAGATTTCAGCAGTAGGATTGAACAAGCCCTTCAAGCTATCAACGATAGTAGCTGAAGTGAATGGCTCAACGATACAGCTTCTACGACCATCACGAGGAGCGCCTTCAGAGTCCAAATAGGCTTGAGCGTTCAAGTAGGTCAAGAGTGATGTTGGAGGAGTTCCTGCTGTTCCAACGATGTTAGCTGTGTTCAAAGCCGCTGTAGTAGTGCCGTCAAAGTCGATTTTGTTGGCAATAGCCGCAACTGCTGGCTTGAGAATACGATCAGAGAACATATCCAAAGACAAAGCTAAGTCTTGAGTTGTGAACTGTGTATCCACATGGAACTGAGTGCTGAGAGTTACAGGAACTGAAGTTTCGTTCAGATCTTCAACATTCAAAGCAGGGCCAGTTGTGCCGATGAAGCGACCAGGGCGGCGGACATTAACTGTCGCACCAATCTTAGCGCCAACAACAGCGAATTGATCGTCATAGTTACGATCTACTTCAGATGAAAATGTTAATTCGTTTTCCAAGACCATTAACGCTTCGTTAGTGATCTTGCTAATGGTTAGCAAGGTATTTGCCATGATTTAATTCCTCAAAAAAATTAGGTTTATCAGCGTATCCTATTAGCCATTCTTGCGGCTTTCCATTGAGCATACGAGCCGTAGAATTCACCATTGGTATCTACAAGCACATCTGCTCCAGCGGATTTGCCACCCTTTAATGGGTTTATAGGCGCTGGCGCTTTACTTGTGGTTACAGTTTTTGCTTCTTTCTTTGGCTTATCTTCTTTTTTAGCCTCAAATTTAGCTTCCAAACGACCAATTTCTTTAAGAGCTTTGATAGCTGGCATCTTAGTTAAAGATTCCGCTAAATCATCATCGGAGGCAATCGCATATAGAAGTTGAGGGCCTACATCTGACTCTAAAATGGCATCCCTAACAGCATCAGATATTACAACTGAGCTATCAGAAATCACCTGTGTAAAGTCAGGTATTTCCTTTTTAGCCTTGGAAACTTTATCTTCCCAAGACTTCAGCACCTTAGTGCGTTCTTCTTCAATTCTCCGCTGTTGTTCAGCAACATCCCTATCTTTTAATGCCTTTTCAGCACTCCATTCCGCCAATGCTTCTGCATATTCAAAAGCATCATCGAATTGACTTGCTTGTGGCTTATCATCAATATTGGCTGTTTGTGCCAATGGCTGAGGATTCGCCTTTGCTTCCAACTCTCTTAAACGAGCTTCTAAGGCATCAGCACGAGCTTTAGCTTCATCTCTTTGCCGACTAATCTTAGAAAATCGCTTTTCCAATTTGTCTTTTGGCTTTTCTGCTTCCTTAGCTTCTTCCTCTGCTTTCGGTTCACTCAGATTTTCTTCCGCTTCTGCTGGCTCTGCCGCTTGGACAGCCTCAGTTTGGGCTTCAGGTTCCGCTAAACCTAATCTTTCTGCATAAAAATCTGCCGCATTACTACTTGTTACTACATTTTCTGCTACTTTTGCTTCTGTATCGGCCATGATTCCTCAAGCTCCTGATAATGATTAATATATACAACTAAAAATAAATATTGTCTATTTATTCTTTCTCCGATTTTAATGCTTTCTTTGCTTCTTTCAATAGAGCCTTTTGCTCTTTGATTTGTTTCTTGTCCATGTCTGCAAATGGATTTTTTGGCGCTTCAGGCTCAAACTTTTTCCCAGCCCTTCTTGCCATTTCCTTCATTTTCCATTCGATTACATTTTCACCAGTTACTGTAGGCATATTTCCTCCGATTAAATTGCTCTTTCAATGGCTTCTGCATCTGCCGCTTTTTCTGAACGCTCATCAATTTTAGCCAAAATAAAGGCTAACTGAGCTTTCATCATTTCAATTTCTTTTTGAGCTTCAGTCTTAATAACTGTGTCATTTGCAATAGTTTGAGTCCGCAACTGGCTATCAGCCATGCGACCTTCAACTTCCATTTTCTTACGAGCAGTAGCGGCTTCTTCCTGTTGTTGCTTGATGGAAGCGCCATACTTCATATCTAAGGTCAATGCCTGAATCTGCTGTTGCAACTGCTGGATAACTTGCTGGCTCTGAGCCAACTGCATCTGAACTTGTGGAGGCAGATCGTCTTTTTCATCAATCTGAGCCAACGGATTAGCAGCCGCCAAGCGATCAGCAATAATGTCTGCGCCTGGGAAATCCATGTTACGGAATACCAAGTCACCAGCTTGACCCATAAGTGCAGGATCAATTTGTAGCATTTGAATCATAGAATCTACTGCTTCTTGGCGCTTAGAGTTGTATCCAGGGCCAGTTTCCATAACTACATCATATTGACCAACAGTTACATCATTCAAAATGCGATCAACGCCTTCTTCATCTTGAGTGCGCTGATTAACAGTAATAATTTCACCTTTTCCATCATCGCCAATGATTCGCAACGCTCTTTCGCTGTCGTAAACATGAGGGATAAGGTCTAGGATAATTCTGCCTGTCTGCTTGATAGAACGAGTCAAATTGTCGTAATAGTGGAAATTGGTCATGTCCACTTGAGCTTGCTGACCCTGAATTGCCTTGCCTGACATATTGCCAACTGGCAACTGGCTTGGATCGTAAATACCAACAACAGCCATCAAGTCTGCATTTAGACCTTCTAGGGCAGTTGTTATACCAGTTGGAGGCGGTTCAGGCTGTAAACGCTGTGGAGGATTGGCTGGTCTGCCTTCGCTGTCTGTTTGCTTGTAACGCAATACAGGCATTGCTTTAATATTAGCCTGATTCCATTCATCTTCATGACCTTCATCTTGACCTTCTGCCAATAGCCATTTAGCTTTAGGAGCCAAGGCAACAGATTCGGTAAGTGCGGTGCTCCAAAAGTTATACATCCGCTGTGGATCTTTAGCCATACGAGTAAGGCCAAATTTCTTCTTTTTGCTATCCACAATGAGTTGCTGACCATAAACAGGCACAACTGGAATATATTTACCAGCCCAATCCCTTTTTTCTAGGATTTGCATACCAGTTAATTTGCACCATTTAATTTGCTTTTTAACTGTTACTCTGCGGCTTACTTCATAAATGCCAGCTTCAAGCATTGCATCCTGGCTTGGCATTTCATCTTCATAAACTGTAGTGCCATCAGATAAAAGCACCAGCTTTGTATGTTTGTATTCGGTATAGAAATACTCGGCTATGCGAATATCCTCTTTAGTGATCCATTCTGACTGAGAATCACCAGTTCCTCTTGGGGTAAACCCTGCATCAGTTTCCGCATTAGGATACATTTTACGGAAAGCATCTTTGCTAATAACCTCAGTAATTAAGCACTTTTCTGCATCTGAACCATCAGGCTCATTACTATTAGGATCGAAATAAACCATAAATGGATTTTCAATCCGCTTGATATATATCTCTTGGTCGAATGAGTCAGGTCGAACATAGTCAGTAGTAACACGCCAAAAACCCCAGCCCATACGAACAGCAAAATCAAAAGCATTGTCATAAGCGGCATCAGCATCGCTTTGTTCCTCTACATGGCGGCAAATCCCAGTAATGAGTTGCGCCATTTTTTCATCAGAATCTGTGTTTACGCCATGACATTTGATTCTTGGTCTTTGCTGGCGCTGTTGATTAGCAATTTGACGGCAATAGGCATCAACTTTGTTAATCGTTAAATATGGTCTAGACTCAAGCTGACGGCTGTTCATAATTTCAACAGGCCATTGATCTCCGCCAGCAAACTTTAGATCTTCAAGGGCTTCCACTCGATTATTCGAGTCATTATCTGAGCAAAAGCGCAGAAATTCTTTTGCTTCCTCAATGATGCCAAATTCATCATCATCTGCATAATCTGAATCGTAGATGCCCATAGGAATCCTTATATGATAATTATCAATAGTTTAAGCCATCCAACTAGAAACTTGGTAATTTATTTTCTTAGGTTTGGATCGCTTAGGCTCATTTAGCATCAGTCCAATGTATCTAAAAGCATCAGCGCCATGAGAATAATGGTCATGTAATGGCTTTTGACTAAAATTGCCTGTATCAGGATCTACATCATACCGATAATGCCGTAAACATTGAAGCCCCTGATAACAATTATCTCGGTCAAAATAACATTTGCTAAACATAGTTCTTGCCGCATTGATTGAATCGGTAATTGGAACCCTATCAAGGATGCGAGTATTGTATCCAGCGGCCCTCACAATATCTTCAATGCTTTTGCCTTGTGCCGCTAAAGTTTTATTCTGAGCATCATGAGGCAACCACAAGGTATCAATCACATAGCCATAAGTCTGAATCTTGGCTAAGATTGCGCTAATAGTGGTTTGATTGGTTTCTTCATAGCGAATTAAGCGAGTTTCCATTCCCACCCATTGCAATACCCACCAAGCAGTTTGATCGCTCCAGCCAAGGTCAAAAATAATATGAACTGGCTTTGTAGCTTCATATGGAACTCTAGTAATCCTGCCTTCAAACTCAGCCTGTTGCATTTCCCTAGCAAAAATAGCGCCATCAACAGTCTGACGGCACATACCTTCCCAAACTGTATTGTAGGCTTCACGATCTCTAACGAATAAATTGTCTTTTTCAAGCCTAAGCGTTTCAGGAAACCAAGGATTGTCTGACCAGTTGATCTTCTGAACAATAGCATTTTCAGGTGGATTGGCTACAAATCGCTGATAAGTTTCATCGGTTTCAAGCTCAGGATTGAAGGAAATCCATATTTCTGACTGCTCTTTACGGATCGTAGGAATGAGAACTGACCAGCTTAATTTAGATGTAGTTTGAGCCTCCTCCACCCAACAAATATCGCATCCCTCATAAGATTTTATGTTTGCGACATTGTTTTTTAAGCCTACAAAGCTAAATTCTGAGCCATTTATGCCTCTAATGGCGTTTTGCGTTACTTCAAAAAAGCTGGTCAATCCCATTGAAACGATTTGATCGCTCAATAGTTTATGCACCGAATCTTTGATAGATGTCTGAAACTCACGAGCACAAAGGATACGAATAGGCTTCCTAGCCGCTTTAATAAGCAAAGCCCTAGCAATACCCCAAGACTTAGCACCACCACGCCCACCATACAAAACACGATAACGGCTGTAGTCAGGCTCGAAAAGGCAGGATAGTTTCTCAGGAAACTCAACCTGGCTGATAAGTGCGTTGAGTTGCTCACTCACTTGGTTTTACAAAAGTGACTTGAATTCCAGTAATTGCTGAACCATCAGGATTCTCAATAGATGTTGCCTGTAATGGCTTTCCATCCATCCGATCCATAACTTCCTTGACGGCCCAGGGCTCTCCCTCAATAGCAGATTCAACCAATTTTTCGGCAATCTGCCTTAATTTGAGCGCATCATTTTGAACAAGGGTCTTTCTAAGCTCCCCATAAAAGAGCTTTCCCTTCTTGGCATTTTCGTTGCCAGGCTGTCCGCCTCTCGAATTATTCGACTCGATTCCCATATCTTTGATTTATCTGCCTATTTTTTAAGCAAAATGCTCAATATTTAGACACATTCTATTATTCATTTGCCATGCTGTCACTATTAGCCTCAGCTTCATTAATGTCAATCTGAGTTTGAGGGCTGTTTTTCACATTAGTGTATTGATCCTGAAGCTCTTGTGGAACTCCTGGCTGATACACAATGGCATTAAAGTCTGCCTCTAGCTCCTCTACGCTTTGAGGAATGGCATAAGGCACATATACATTTGGCGTAGTCATTATTCAGCCGCTTTTTCTTCTTCAGCTTTAGCTTCTTCTGTTGGGAGTTGTGGCTGGCATTGCATATGAATCTTATTAATCAATGGAGCGCACTCTTGAAATGGATTTTTGCCTACGGCTTGTAGGATGTAGTTCACTTCTTCTAATGTTAAGTCTAATGTCATTTTTTGTTCCTTTTTAGTTAATTTGGCTGACTCGGCTGGGCTCGAACCAGCGACCACCTGATTAACAGTCAGATGCTCTACCAACTGAGCTACAAGTCAATTATTTCTTTTTAGCCTTTTTTGCCGCTTCTTTCTTTACTGCATAAGCAATAGCAACTGCTTGTTTAATAGGTTTAGTTTTGGCTTCAGTCTTGATATTCGCTTCAAAAGCCTTTTTGCTAGTAGATTTCTTTAAAGGCATTATTTACACCCCCAGTTTTTAAGTGAAGCCTTTGCTCTTTCAGCAGGGCCTTTGGATTTCTTTACAACGCCTTCCATCCTGGCACAAAAGCTCTTTTTACGACCTTCATCAGCTTTAGTCTTAGGATTTGGTGCTGGCGGCTTTAAATTGGCATTATTTTTTTTGTTGTATTCAGCACGACCTTTGGCTGTCATTCCAGCGCCTTTTTCAGTCGGATTAAAATTTTTGCCTTTGCCTGTAGTCGTATGAGCTATAGGTTTGTCATGTTTTTTAGTAGCCATGATTATTTCTTTGCGGTTTTAGCGGCTTTTTTAAAGGCTTCAGCAGTTGGAGCGCCTTTAGTGCCAGGTTTACGCATTTTCTCTACAGGCTTTCCTTCAGCCTTTTCTTTTTTAATGCGCTCTTGCTTTGCATGGATATTGGCATAAAGGCCAGTTTTAGTTGCCATTTGCTTCTCCTTTTTTGGTCGAGTTGTTGCTTTTTTAAGGGCTGGTTTAGCCTTTTTTAAGGCGGATTCATAAATGCGGTTAGTTTCTAAGGCTCTTTGCTGAATTTCTTTTAGCTCAGGATGATAAGAAAATAGGTTTTTAAACCAATCTGCCACTTTTTTAAGCATTTTCAGGTTCCTCAATAAAACAAACATCCTGCCAACTCATGACTAGATACTTGACCCCATCTTCTTCATAAGGAAAGTATTTCAAATATTCCTCGCCTGGGTCTTTGTTCATAGTGCCAAAGCGCACCCTAGCGCCAACCTCTACTGGCATGGCTTCTCTGCGCCCACCTGATAGTTTTTTGCCTGGGCCAACCGCAATAACAGTTCCCATATTGGGCTGTTCTTTATTATCAATGATTAAAACGCTAGATAGCTCTCGAACATCAGGTTTTACAACAATCTTATCTGCAAGGGGTTTTAGCATTTTTTAGGCCTTCCACGCTGTTTTTTAGGCTCGGAAAGTATGACAGGCTCTGCCATCATTTGAACTATTTGGTCTAATGTAGGGCTTTTTTCAGAAAGCGCCCATTCCCCACACCACTCTTTAGGGTTTTTGTTTTTGGTTTCAGGATAGCGTTGGCAACTGCCAATTTTCTCGCCCCCAAAATAAAATCGACAAGAATTACAACATTCTTTATCGTTTATGTCAGCCATCAAGTTCTCCGATACTTGTTTGGTTAGAAAGCCCTAGTGTTCCTTCACCACTAGGGTTTTCGCTTTTTTACTTCTCTGAACGATCTTCTTTCGCATAAGCTGTGCGCTTATGGTCATAGCAGATACCAGCTGTGCGGCCTGTATTGAACAGTTTGTCGCTACCAATAGCATCTTCCATGCCCATAGCTACACCACCATTAATACGACCTTTGCGCTCTCCGCTAGTGTCAGAAGAAGTTGCACCAGCAGGGCCTTTTGCGCCAGTAACGCTTGAAACGCCTTTAGTGCTGTTTGGGTTTGTTGTTTTTCCCATTGCCATAATTAAATCCTTTTAGCTAAAAAGTCTGCAAAATTGCAGTATTGTTATTTTGCCTCATCGCAGTCAGTTGTCAAGCTATAGCCGCCAAAATGATCTAATTTTTTTAATTCTCCAATTAGGAATAATTCACAATCTTCTTTGGTTCTAACAATATAAACTGGGCCGCCTTGCCATTCATCAGCAAATTTTTTCTGAGATGGGCTTAAACCTTTTTTTCCATAGGCTGTATTTGGGTTTTTAATTTCCACAAGATGCCACGCTTCCATATGCCAAACCAATAAATCAGGCATCCCATGCATCATTTTTGAGCAGTCCTTCACAATAGCCCCACCATTTTCTAAATATCCCACAATTTCATTGTGATTTGCGTCTTTTTTGGCGTTATGCCTCATGGCTGGACTAAGCCCATACATAAACCTACATTCATTTGAGCAAAACCTTCTAATTTTGCTGTAATGTTTAAATTCTTTATTACATTGTTCACAAACTTTTATTCCGCTATTTGAATAATTTGAATTATTTTTGCCAATCAATCTTACTTTGTAGTCTTTTGACATACAAGATTTATTGCAATATGTTTTTCGCATTTGATGAACTGTAGGGCTTAATATTTTATTATTGCACCCTTTACATTCCCAAAAACCACGATTTTTATGCAAATCAATGGTTTTTTTGATGTTTTCAGATTGAGCCAATCTTTGTTTTTTGCTTTTCATTTAGTAGCTCATTCAATCTTTCTAACAAATTCTCCTCAGAGAAACCCCAATATTTTGCAAATCCTTTATGTCCAAGTGAATGAACGCTGGAATTTCCAAGTCTGTGATGGATAGCGCAAAGCGGTATAACTTCTGCGGTTCCTCTCGGCTGTCCGTATCGGCGTATATGGTGCATTTCAACTGGGGAATCGTCAAGGTTTCTGACATCTAATTGCCTACATAATATGCAACCGACCCTTGATAACCGCAAATAAGTATTTTTATCTGTTTTTTCCATTAAAAAGGCTCGGTTAAATCAACATAATGGAATAATTCTTTAGGAACATCATAATACGCTTCATGCTTTGTATCGTCACGCAACTCTACAGTATCAAAGCCTAAAGTCTTATCTCCCATGATCCAGTAGGCATGAGTCATGTCTGCGGTAAGCGCAAAAAACAAAGTCTTTGGCACTTCTAGCATATGCTTTTTGCGAACTGGCACATGAACAGTAGGGTAAGGGCATGGGTTCCATTGCCGCACTTCTACCTCAGCAAATCCTACTTGTTTGCCGTTTTTATAAATAATTAAATCAGTCCCATATTTATCAGGATTGTCTTTGGCCTCAACTCCCCACTTCATCTTTAGCCAAGCGGTTACAGCCGCTCTTGCTGGTGGATCGTATTTATCATGCAAAGCCTGATCGAACTTTTTAATCCGCATGGGCTACATCTTCTAGCTTCAAAGTTGCTTCTACAAGATTATTGGCAATCTCATAAGCCAAAGCACGATCTTGAGCAATCATGGCTTTGTAATATTGATCTAGCAAGCGTTTAGCCGCTAAATAGGGTTCGCTAAAATCTCTCATTTGGTAGTTCCTCCATAAACTTTTGATTCTAAATAAGCTAACTGCGTTTTTAATGCTTGTATTTGATTTTCTTGATGGCGTAGCATAGCGGCGCATTTGTAAATTGTTCCTGCTCTGCCAACAACATAATTTTTTGTAAGCCAATCAGCCAGTTCATTTGCGCTCATTTCTCTTGTGCCTTTCTTAGTATTGCTTTAGCAAACTGCATCAGTGAATTAGGTTCAACTTCCCATCCATTTGCTGTTAAATGCCACCATTCATCCATTATTTCCTCATCCGTTAGTTCTTTTACTGGATGGGTATAGAGTGGAATCCAATCAAGTTTTGGGTCATATAAAAAATCGTTATACATAAAATCAGTCGATCTTTGTTTGTATTTCAACCCTGTTGGATTCATAAACGCTACTGGTTTATTCATCACTCACTCCATTTCACATCATGTTGAGCGCCAAATGCGCTAATAATTTCCTGCAAATCATTCATTTCTGCTTTAGTCATATTGCTGGTAGAACGCCCTAAAACTACAAAACCACCTTCAATGCCTGGAACTACATCTTGCTTTTTCATAGCCGCCGTAAATACATCTTTCCATTCTTGCGGCAACAGCTTTCTTCCATACCAATCAACCTGACGGCTAATATCGGTTAAAAGCGCCCATAGGCGGTTATTTTGCATAAGTGACCTAGTAGGCTGTTTAATTGTCACAAAATAGCCCTGTGGAGCCATTTTGATAGCTTCCTGAGCATTTTTTCTGACTAAATCATTAGCCAAAATAAAAGTTTTATTTCCATTGTCCATATTCATCAGCCCTATTCCCTTTCATCCATTGATCTTCAAAGTCCCTCATTAACTGCCAGCTAAAGTTGCTTTTTCTTACATATTCCCTAAATTCTTTAAGTCCCCATTGCTTTCTATACATAATCAACTGCCTTACAGCGCATTGATGTTTGTATTTTTCTATATTCAAAATGGAGCCACTTCAAATTTAAAAATAGGTTTATTGACTTTTTTAGCCACAATTTTTCAATCAGGCCGTAAGCTCACAAGGTATTGCGCTTCTGTTTTGCTTTTGACCTGGCGAATTATGCCCAGTTCATCGTAAATGTAATAAATCATCCTGCCTTTACCCTTTCCCTATACTGACCCTCTGTTTCTCCAGGTTTAGGCAATATTCCCAATTCTTTGCCTTTTGCTAAAACACCTTCCAAAGTCGCATCCCATCGCTGTGCTGGCTTGTCTTGCGTATAAATTGTTTGATGTTTTTGATTTCTTACCCAATTCCTCCAAGTGGCAAGCCAATCTAGCTTTGCGCCTTTTTGCCCACCTTGAGCTATCCAGTAGTCCCTAAATTGATTCCAAATAAAGTCAGGCTTTAAATCAGGTCTTTCTTTTTTACAAAATTCTTCCCATTCTTTAGGCAAAGAATCAATCTTCAATCTTTGTGCTTTGGGAGCTTTAGCGACTTCAATACTATGGTTATTGGTTATTGGTTCTTGGTTATTGGTTAGTTGAACGGATGTTGAACGCTTGTTAAACCGAGCTTGAGCAGATGCTTTTCCAGCCTTTACCGCTTGTTCTTGTTTTCCATGATATTTAGCTATTTCTTCATCGCAACGCTTGTTAAACCATGAACCATCTTCATTTTGTTCAAAAAATTTAGTCAAAACATAAAAAACTTCCTCTATTTCTGAAATCATTCCAATATCTTTTGCTATGTCTGCTGGAGAGCCGACAAAAGGTTTTTCAGATAAATAATAGGCATCAATTAGCCTTCTATAGGCCAAATCTTCTAATAAGCTCAAATGCCTAGTATGAGAGGCATAGTCACCTATATTGAAATTGAAATAGTGCATTTCAGTCCTTTTTAAATAGGTCTGGTCTAAGCATTTCTCTAGTTAATCTAAGCTCTGAAAGCTGTTCAATGTCTTTAATCCACTTAAAAGGAATGTTGGTTTTATTCCATTGATAGACTGTATTTGCTGGGATTCCAAGCTGATTGGCTAGGTTTTCTAAGGTTCTAAACTCAATTCTGAGCAAATCCATAGGGTTCATAAATTCTCCTTTTTTGTAAGAATAGCATAATTCTAGCCTAAATCTTATATTTTTGTTGTATTAGGGAAACTCCTAGTAAAAAAGTTGTTGTTAAGTGAAAAATGGTGTATAGTGGAGTCTAGTTCAACAAGTGATGAAGGGAAATGAAAATGAAACAAAATTTAATTGATTGGATTGGGGTTGTAGCTCTTGGCGTATTACTAGCCGCAATGTTTGTTTATGGAGGGCTATAACATGGGAATGAGCCGCCACGATGCTTACTATGAACCTGATGACTATGATGATCGTTCAGATGAAATTGAAGAAAGAGCTTGGGAATTGATGAAAGTTGGCGGTCAATATGACTATCGCACAACTCAAGCAATATCTGAGGCTTTATGCGAAATCGGCGTTAAAGACGATAAAGATTTGCAAGATGTTATTGATTCAGGAGATTATGAGGCTTTAGGTCGTAAACTGATCAGTCTTGCTTGTGAATACATGGAACGCTATGCTATGCAAGCGGCAGAATTTGAAATTAATGATTGAAAGGGAAAGTGATGAAAACATTTAACGAATTACGCACAATCAATGTCAATGAACACATTGAAAAAAAAGGTAAATTTAACTACCTTTCATGGACATGGGCAGTAGATCAACTGCTCCAAAATGATCCCAACGCCACCTGGGAATTTAAAGACCCAGTTTACTTTGCAGAAACCTTGATGGTCTTTTGCTCAGTTACGGCTTTTGGCAAAACTATGAACTGTCAGATGCCAGTTATAGATTCTCGGAATAAAGCTATTCCTAATCCAAATGCTATGGATGTCAATACAGCAATGATGCGCTGTCTTACAAAGTGTATCAGCCTGTTTGGTATTGGTCTATACATATATGCTGGGGAAGATTTGCCTACTGAGGAACCAGTAGATTTAACTTTAGAAGCAAATGGATGGACAGAAGATATAAAAAATTGTCAATCTATTGATGAGTTAAAAGAAATTTACGCTAGAGCTTACAAAGCTATATCAAAAGACAAAACAGCGGTAGAAATCATTTCTAAAGCTAAAGATGCTAGAAAGGTGGAATTATCGTGACTGGGAAACGCGGACCCTTATCGTGACTGGGAAAC
>OGVN01000018.1_pt1 | contig 21163 bp, 22 predicted proteins | sample 1575751 | NCBI WGS metagenome assembly OGVN01 (sample SAMN07581530, study PRJEB24739) | freshwater metagenome | place: Singapore | collected 2015-01 | reverse complement strand
TAGAGGATCTTATCATCGAGTCTCTGCGTATATACGGCAAAGAAGTTTTCTACATTCCAAGAACTCTGGTTTCTAAAGATGAGATCTTGGGTGAAGACCGTCTGAGTGAATTCAAGACAGCATTCCCTATTGAAATGTACTTTGAGAACATTGACAGCTATGGCGGACAAGGTGCATTTATCCAGAAGTTTGGTTTGATGATTGAGCAATCAGCAACGCTGGTTGTTGCTCGTCGTCGTTGGGAGCAGTTTGTTGGACGCTATGGCGTCACTACTGTACCAACTCGTCCAAACGAAGGCGATCTGATTTACTTCCCGATGACTAAGTCTCTGTTTGAGATTAAGTTTGTATCACATCAAGACCCATTCTATCAACTTGGTCAGTTATACGTATACAAGCTACAAGTTGAACTGTTCCAGTACGCTTCTGAGCGTATCGATACTGGCGTTAGAGAAGTTGACGCATTTGAATCTCTTAAGACATTCAGCACTAATACTACACGTAACCGTTATGGTGAAGTTACTTCTATCCGAATGACTAACAACGGTTCTGGTTACACTTCTGTTCCAACTGTAACATTCTTGAGTTCTGCTGGAACTGGTGCAGCAGCAACTGCTGTTCTTGGCACTGGAACTAACGCAGGCAAGGTTGTTACGGTTAATGTAACAAATCCAGGAACTGGATACCAAGTACCGCCAACTATCTCATTCATCGGCGGTGGTGGTATTAATGCAGCAGCAGAAGCAATCATTGAAGCTAATATCGATAAGCCAGACTCTTTCGGTGATAACAACAAGTTCAAAGAAGAAGCTGCTGACATCATCTTTAATGAGAATAATCCGTTCGGCGATCTAGGAGACTAACTTGTTAAACAACAACGTATTCTATCACGGGATTATTCGTAAGACCATCGTTTCTTTCGGTCGTTTATTCAGCGACATTTACATTGACCGCAAACAAGGCGACTCTGTAACTGGTACAACAATTCAACGCATTCAAGTCCCATTGGCATATGCTCCAAAGGAAAAGTGGATCGTTCGTATTGATTCTGACCCAACCTTAGAGAACTATACCTATACTTCGCTACCAAGAATGTCATTTGAGATTCTTGGTTACAGCTACGACGCACAACGTAAGCTAAACCGTATGCAGAAAATTGAGTGTGGTGATGGTTCTGCCTCTAAGAACTTTATGTACACTCCAGTCCCATACAACATTGAAATTGCTTTGTACATTCTAACTAAAACTCAAGAAGACGGTCTACAGATTCTTGAACAGATTCTTCCTACCTTCACTCCAGAGTATAACCTACCTGTTAAAGTAGTCCCTGAGATGAACGTAGTTCAAGATGTTCCTGTAATTCTAAATAGCGTTAGCGTAGCGGATGAGTATGATGGAGATTTCCAGACTCGTCGTTTCGTCACGCACACGTTGAACTTCACTCTAAAGACTAACATGTTTGGACCAGTTTCTGGTCAAGGTGTTATTCAGACTGTCAACGCAAATGTTGGCTTCAAAGAAATCACAGAACCAAATCGCATTTATACAGCGACTGGCGATGTTACTACTGCAACTGTTACTGGTGAGAATTGGGAAGACAACTTCTAAAGTATGGCTCAAGTATATAATTCGAATGCGAACTTAAAAGCTGCTGGTGTTACGATTGAATTTACTCCCGAGCAAGTCGAGGAGTATCTGAAGTGCGCAGCTGACCCTATCTACTTCATTGAGAACTATTGTTACATTGTTTCTCTTGATCACGGTCTTGTTCAATTCAAATTATATGATTGCCAGCGTGAGAAGGTAAAAGTTATCCACGAGAATCGTAAGGTGATTCTTATGGAAGGTCGTCAGCAAGGTAAGACCACCACTTCTGCTGCATATATTCTTTGGTACACACTATTCCAAGACAACAAGCAAGTAGCGATTTTGGCTAACAAAGCCTCTGCTGCTCGTGAAGTTCTTGACCGTTATCAAACAATGTATGAGTGTCTACCAAAATGGATGCAACAAGGTGTTACTACTTGGAACAAGGGTGATATCGAACTAGAAAACGGATCAAAAGTATTCACTGCAGCAACTACTGCTTCTGGTATTCGTGGTAAGTCTGTTAACTTGCTATACGTCGACGAAGCTGCGATCATCCCAAACACCGTTGCTGAACAGTTCTTCACTTCTGTTTATCCTACAATTTCTGCAGGTGAGACAACCAAGATTCTGTTGAGTTCTACTCCACTTGGTTACAATCACTTCTGGAAATTCTGGAACGATGCTGAGAATGATCGTAATGGTTTCGTGCCTCTGTTCATTCCTTATTGGAAAATTCCAGGTCGTGATGAGAAGTGGGCTGAAGAACAGAAGCGTATGCTTGGCGATCTTAAATACAACCAAGAGGTTCTTTGTAAGTTCCTTGGTTCTAGCCTGACTCTGATCAACGCTGACGTCATTGCTTCTATGTCGTTCAACAATCCGATCCACTCTAAAGATGGGTTGGATATCTATGAGAAGCCACAGCGTGGTCATACATACGTTATTGTTGCCGACACTGCCATGGGCGTAGAAGGCGACTACTCCGCATTCGTTATCATTGACATTACTGAAGTTCCGTACAAACTGGTGGGTAAGTACAGAAACAACACAATTAGCCCACTGCTGTACCCGAACGTAATCTATACGGTTGGAAATCAATATAATCAGGCATTCGTCCTTGTGGAAATGAATGCTAGTGAACAGGTTCCGTACATCCTATACTCTGAACTTGAGTACGAGAACATCCTATTTGTAAACAGAACTACTGGAATGCAGACTGTTTCTGGCGGTTTTGGTGGTGGTAAGACTCAACTTGGCGTTATGACTGATAAACGTGTTAAGCGTATTGGCTGTCACAACTTCAAGTCTCTGGTTGAGGAGAAGAAACTCCTACTGCCAGACGCTGAGATTATCTCTGAAATCTCGACTTTCATCGAGTCTAAAGGGTCATATGCAGCGGACGATGGCTATCACGATGACTTGGTTATGACGTGCGTTTTGTTCGCATGGCTCACAACTAACCCATATTTCAAAGACCTAAATAACGTAAACCTTCGTGAAATTATGTATCAACAGCGCATCGAAGCTATTGAGCAGGAGTTGACACCGTTTGGGTTCTTGACTGATGGGAATGATGACGAGAAGCCACCCCTGAACTTTTGAAATCGGGCTTTTCATAAATAAAATGTAGGTTGTGCTCCTAGTAGCAAAACTAAAATAAACAATGTAATCAAGGAGAATTACAATGCCTTTTCAACTTAGTCCAGGTGTAGCAGTCGTAGAAAAAGACTTCACATCTATCGTCCCTGCAGTAGCGACTTCTACTGGTGCGTTTGCTGGAGCATTCCAATGGGGTCCAGTTCTGGATCCAGTACGAGTTTCTTCTGAAAACGATCTAGTAGCACGTTTCGGTAAGCCAGCTGATTCTAATGCTGATAGCTTCTTCACTGCTGCTAACTTCCTTTCTTATACCAATAACCTTCTAGTTGTCCGTGGCGATGCTACTGGCGCTAAGAACGCTGTTGCTTTGACAACTGGCAGCGTATCTTCTATCAGCTTGACTTCTGCAGGTTCTGGCTATACTACTGCTCCAACTGTCACAGTTTCTGCGCCTAACGTCGATGGTGGTGTTCAGGCTACTGCTACTGCCACTCTTTCTGGTGCTGGCGTAACTGCTATTACTCTATCTGCTGCAGGTACTGGTTACACTAGTGCTCCAACTGTTGCTATTACTGGCGGTTCTGGTTCTGGTGCTACTGCTACTGCTCGCCTTTCTGGTGCTGGCGTAACTGCAATTACTGTATCTGCTGGCGGCTCTGGCTATACTACTGCATCAGTAGGTTTCACTGAGCCACAAGTTGCTGGTGGTACTACTGCTACTGCTACTGCTACTATCTCTGGTGGTGTTGTTACTGCAATCACTATCACAAATCCAGGTTCTGGTTACACTAGCGCTCCAACTATTTCCATTACAGGTGATGGTACTGGTGCTACTGCTACAGCAACTATCGGTACTTCTACTGTAACTGGTATCACTATTACTAGCGCAGGTTCTGGCTACCTAACTAGCCCAACTGTGACTCTTACTGGTGGCGGTGGTACTGGTGCAACAGTTGGTTCTGTTACTATCGGTACTTCTACTGTAACTGGTATCACTATCGTTGCTGCAGGTTCTGGTTATTCTGCTGCTCCAGATGTAACTATCTCTGGTGGCGGTGGTACTGGTGCTACTGCTACTGCTACTATCACTAGCGGTACTGGTATCAAGATTAACAACCTACAACACTACCTAGACAACTATATCAACGGTGCTGGTCTTGTTGGTGAGTTTGCTGCTAAGTATCCAGGTACTCTAGGTAACTCTCTAAAGATTTCTGTTGCAGACTCTGCTTCTTTTGGCACTTGGGCATACAAGGCTGAGTTTGATTCTGTTCCAGGAACTTCTGCTTACGCAACTTCTGTTGGTGGCGCTTCTGATGAACTACACGTTATCATTATCGACGAAGATGGTGCATGGACTGGTACTCGTGGTGCTATTCTAGAAAAATTCGCATACGTTTCTAAAGCGTCTGACGCTAAGAAGTCTGACGGCTCTAATAACTACTACAAAGATGTTATCAACAGCCAGTCTCGCTACGTATGGTGGATGGACCATCCAGTTCTTTCTGGTGCTGGTGATGCATGGGGTCAAGCTGCTGCAGGTAAGACTTTCAAGACTACTGCAACTGCAATCACTCGTTCTCTAACTGGCGCTTCTGATGACCTAGCTTTGACTGATGGTCAACTGCAAACAGCATGGGATATCTTCCGTGATGACGGTCAATACGACATCAGCCTACTACCACTAGGTAAAGTTTCTGCTGCTGTTGCTACTTACGTTATCAACAACGTTGCTGAAGAGCGTCTAGACTGCGTTGTCTTCGTTTCTCCACAGAACGTAACTTCTGGTGATATCATCATCGGCAACGGTTCTGATGCAACTGATGAAGTTGTTGCATACCGTAACGCACTACCATCTACTTCTTACGCAGTGATGGACTCTGGCTTCAAGTACCAGTATGACCGTTACAACGACAAGTACCGTTGGATTCCTCTAAACGGTGACGTTGCTGGTCTATGCGCTCGTACTGACTACACTAATGACCCATGGTTCTCTCCAGGCGGTCTAAACCGTGGTCAAGTTAAGAACGTGGTTAAACTAGCAATCAATCCTAATAAGACTGATCGCGACGAACTATACAAGAATGGCGTCAACCCAGTTGTTACTTTCCCAGGACAGGGTACTGTTCTGTTCGGAGACAAGACTCTTCTGGCTAAGCCTTCTGCGTTCGATCGTATCAACGTCCGTCGTCTGTTCATCGTTCTTGAGAAAGCTATCGCTACTGCTGCTAAGTACCAGCTGTTCGAATTCAACGACAGCTTCACTCGTGCTCAGTTCAAGAACCTAGTTGAACCATTCCTGCGTGACGTTCAAGGTCGCCGTGGTGTTACTGAGTTCCTAGTTAAGTGTGATGATTCTAACAACACTGGCGAAGTAATTGATCGTAACGAGTTTGTTGCTGACATCTTCATCAAGCCAAATCGTTCTATCAACTTTATTACTCTGAACTTCGTTGCTGCTCGCTCTTCTGTGAACTTCAACGAAATCGGCGGTTAATTGGATAGGGGAGGTGAAAGCCTCCCCGTCTACAACGAATAAATAAAGATAAGAACAAGGAGAATTAAATGGCAAATATTGCTGACTTCAAGGCGCAGATGATTGGTGGTGGTGCACGCCCTAACCAATTCTATGTGCAACTAACATTCCCTTCATACGTAGGTCTTGGTGTTGTTGCTGGTCAACAGGCTCAGTTCCTGTGCCGTTCTGCACAGCTACCTGCATCTACTATTGAACCAATCACTACTCTGTATCGTGGTCGTCCAGTTCAGTTTGCTGGTGAGCGTACTTTCCAACCATGGACTGTAAGCATCTATAACGACACTAGCTTCAATATCCGTAATGCTCTAGAAGTGTGGCAAAACGGTATTCAGAACTACAACACCACTCTGGGTAAAACTAATCCACGTGACTATCAAGTTGACCTTTCTGTGTTCCAACTTGACCGTTCTGGCGCTATCATCAAGAGCTACAAGTTCGTTGATGCAATGCCTGTGAACATTGGTCCAATCCAACTAGACTTCGATCAGCAGAACCAGATTGAACAGTTCGATGTTGAATTCACTTACAACTATTTCACTAGCAACACTACTTCTGGTGCTCTGGCTGGCGTTAATGTTTCTGTGGATACTCCAATCGGTACTTTCCCAATCCCTCTATAATCAAGTCGGGTAATAGTTAAATTATGCAATTGTTTGGTTTTGAAATTCGTAAGAAACCTATTCAGCAAGAAATGGCGAGCGTTGTCTCGCCTTCTTCTGATGACGGCTCCACTGTAGTCGCCAGTGCCAGTGCCTATTATGGCATGGTAATGGACATTGAGGGTATCGTAAAGAACGAGAACGACCTTATTCGTCGTTATCGTGAGATTGCTCAATACGCCGATACTGACGCAGCTATTGAAGATATTGTTAATGAATCCATCATCTCTGAAGATGGAGCAATCGAACTAAATCTTGACAAACTAAAAGTATCAGAAGCTATTAAGAAAAAAATGCAGGATGAGTTTCAGAACGTCCTGCGTCTTTTGAAATTTAGCGATAAGGGTCATGATATCTTCCGTTCGTGGTACATTGACGGTCGTCTTTACTACCACATCCTATTAGACGAGAAGAACCCAAAGGCAGGTATCGCCGAACTACGTTACGTAGACCCACGCAAGATTCGTCGTATTAAGAACGTCGAAAAGACGAAGACGGATAAGGGTGTTGATATCACTAAGGTTGTTGAAGAGTATTATCTCTACAATGACAAAGGAATTACTGAGCAAACCACTCAAGGTGTTAAGCTGACTCTTGATTCAGTCATCTTTGCTCCCTCTGGTTTGCTTGATGCAAATACTGGCATGATGATGAGTCATCTGCACAAAGCAATTAAGCCAGTAAACCAACTAAAGATGATCGAAGATGCTGTAGTCATCTATCGTATCAGTCGTGCTCCAGAACGTCGAGTGTTCTACATTGACGTTGGTAACCTTCCAAAGCTGAAGGCAGAGCAGTACGTCAATGACATCATGAACAAGTTCCGCAACAAGGTTGTGTATGACGCAACTACTGGCGAAGTTCGTGATGACCGCAAGCACCTATCGATGATGGAAGACTTCTGGATGCCTCGCCGTGAAGGTGGTAAGGGTACAGAAATCACTACCCTTCCAGGCGGTCAGAATCTTGGCGACATTCAAGACATTCAATACTTCCAACAGAAACTATATCAAGCACTGAACGTGCCTCTGTCTCGTTTGCAACAGCAACAAGGTTTCTCGCTTGGTCGTTCTACAGAAATTACACGAGACGAAATCAAGTTCAGCAAGTTCATTGCTAGACTACGTAAGCGTTTCAACAATCTGTTCTTTGAAGCACTACGTGTTCAGCTAATTGCTAAGAACATTATTCGTGCTGAAGAGTGGGATGATCTACGTCAAGACATGGAATTTGTCTATGATCAAGACAATCACTTCACTGAACTAAAGAACAACGAAATTCTGATGCAGCGCATTCAAATGCTGCAACAAATGGATCCATATATTGGTAAGTACTACTCTACCAGCTGGGTCAAGAAAAATGTGCTTCAGCTATCTGAAGAAGACATTAAAGAGATGGATAAAGAGATCGAAGCAGATCTTCACAACCAATTGGGTCGTGCCGAGTTTGAAGGTACTGCGGCTGGAATTCAACAAGTTTCTCAACAGAACTACGTTGATCAATTCACGCCACCAGAACCTGAACCAGAACAACCTAACACACAGAAAAGATAACAGGAGTATATTATGTCAAGCACTAGAGATTTGATCGACGCTATTTCTACAGGTGACTCTGTAGGTATTGAATCAGCGTTCAACACAGCAATGGCTGAGAAGATTACCGTCAAACTAGACGCAATGCGCCAAGAAGTTGCGCAGAATATGTTTAAGGCACCAGCTGCAGAAACAGCACCTGAAACATCAGCAGAATAATGTACTACGGTCAATTCACCAAATCGCTGAGAGCATCTGACGTTGTTGAAACCGTCAGATCTTTTGGGCACCTCATCGAGTTGAAACAAGATGGTTCTGTTTCAATTGACGGCGAGTTGACTGAACACAAGAGTTTAGATGAGGCGAGAAAATATATTAAAAGCAAAAACTTTTCTGAGAAACTAGAAGTACAAATCTCGAATGAAATTTACGAAGAGATATCCGAAAATCGAATCGCACAAATCATTAAAGAGCATCACGACATAAAAGTTACAGATACACTAATCGAATCATATATCGCTCTCGCCTCATCTAAAATCTTTACTATTGACCCTGTTGTGTTTGATGTCCGCAAACTTAACAAGTTGGACGTTGTAGTTGAGAATAAGATTCACTACGAGCTAAACGACAACAGCGTTGTTGCTATTGACATTGCAACACAAGAGACGCTAAATAATCTATTGCATAATCAAACAGAAATTGTTGAGTATATGCGTGAGTCAAAACAAAACTTCATGCGTGTAATCGAACAGATTAAGGAATAAAGATGGCTGTCGTTAAGACCGTACTAAAGAACGTAAATCAAGAAGCAGTCATTAAGGTTGCTGGCACTGCTGGGTCTGCTACAATCGACCTTCAGACTGACTTGGTCGCCGCAACCCAAGAGTTAGATGGCGACACACAGGTTGTTAACATCATTGGCGTAGTTTGGACTGGCGACACTAACGGTGTTGCGCAGATCACTCGAAACTCTGCTATCATTACTACTCTGCAAGCCAACGCTGCAGGTGCTCTGGAATTTGGTGGACAAGCTATGATTCCAGAAACTATTGAAAACACTAAAGACATTGTTGTCACTATTTCTGGCGCTCAAACTGAGTGTTGGATTCGTGTTAGAAAAGTCAGCGGTTACAAGACTAAGGTTGAGTACGCAACATATGGTGCATACGACGACGAATCTCGTGTTGGCGCAAGCACTACAACAAGTGGCTCTCCAGATAAGGTATAAACATGAGACTGATTAAAGAAGTTTTCGAAACTACTAATCTTGTCGTAGAAGAAAAGCTAGGCAAGGGTAAAACATATTTCATTGAAGGTGTTTTCCTTCAATCAGAACTACAGAACCGTAACGGTCGTATGTATCCAGAGAAAGTCATGGATAAAGAAGTTGGGCGTTACATCAAAGAGTATGTAGAAAAGAATAAAGCCTACGGTGAACTTGGTCACCCAGACACTCCAACTATCAATCTTGATCGTGTATCTCACATGATCGTTGGACTGCGTAAAGAAGGTACCAATTACATCGGTAAGGCAAAAATCCTAGACACTCCTATGGGTAACATCGCTCGTGGTCTTTTAGACGGTGGCGCAAACCTTGGTGTTTCTAGTCGAGCACTTGGATCTCTCAAAACTAATAACGAGGGTGTTCAGGTGGTGCAAGATGACTTCATGCTATCGACTGCTGCTGACATCGTTGCCGATCCTTCCGCTCCTGACGCTTTTGTCCGTGGTATCATGGAAAGCAAAGAGTGGGTCTTTGTTGATGGAAAGTTCGTGGAACAAAACATTGATGAAGTTAAGCGCATGATTCGCTCTACTTCTTCACGCAATCTAGAAGAAGCGAAGATCCTCGCTTTCCAAAAGTTTTTGAGTAAAATCAAATAAATAATAAATAACTATAGAACTTATCCAGTTAGGAGAAACAGATGTCTATCGAACAAAAAATTGCCCAAATTCTTGCTGAGTCTAAAGCAACTGCTGCTCTTCAAGAAGAGGAAGTTACTGAGGAAGTCGTAGCAGAAGAGGCTCTAAAGCCAGAGTCTGCTGAAGACAATCCAGACAACAAGAAGAATAATGTCGGCGACCAGAAGGTCGGCGGTAAGGACAAGACTGCTAATGCTGCTACCTCTGGCGCTGCTGCTCCAGAAGGTTCTAACATTGCTGGTCTAAAGTCTGATGGTGTTACTAGCGTAGCTGGCGATGAGCCAAACAATGCACGCAATATCAGCAGCGTTAAGGAAGACGTTGATGCTCTAATGGCTGGCGAAGAACTATCTGAAGAGTTCCGCCAAAAAGCAGAGACTATCTTCGAAGCTGCTGTTATGACTCGTGTCAAGTCTGAACTTGCACGTATCGAAGAAGGTTATGAAGTAAAACTTGCTGAGCAAGTTGAACAGATTAAAGAGGGTCTTGTTGAACAGGTTGATGGATACCTCGACTACGTTGTCGAGCAGTGGATTGCACAGAATGAAATTGCCCTTGAGCATGGTATGAAGTCTGAAATTCTAGAAGGTTTCGTATCTGGTCTAAAAGGTTTGTTTGAAGAACACTATATCGATATTCCTGAAGAGAAGTTCGATGTACTAGGTTCTATGGAAGAACAAATCGAACAACTTTCTGCTAAACTAGACGAAGCAGTTGCATCTAATGTAGAGATGAAAAAGACTCTATCTGAGATGAAGCGTATTGAAATCGTCAAAGAAGCCAGCGTTGGTCTAACTGACACTGAAGTTGAGAAGTTTACTGGTCTTGCTGAAGAACTATCTTTCGAAGACGCAGAATCTTTTAAGACTAAGGTTCAAACTATCCGTGAAAACTACTTCACTACTAAGGCACAAGCAGATGTTGAATCTGTTGTTACAGATGCTCCAGTTGAGACGCTAACTGAAGAGAAGAAAATCGATCCTCAGATGGCTGCTTACCTAAGCATGCTGAACCGTAAATAATTTTATCCCCATCCATTAAAAAGGAAATAAAAATGACTACTCGTCAACAACTCGTAGAAAAGTGGGCACCAGTTCTGAACCACGAAGGTTCTGCCCCAATCAAGGATCAGTATCGTAAGGAAGTTACTGCTGTTCTTTTAGAAAACCAAGAGCGCGAAATGCGCAAGCAAGCTGAGGCTCTGTTCGAAGCTGCTCCAACTAACGCAGTTGGTTCTTACCCAGACGCTGGCGGTATGGCTAAGTTTGATCCAGTTCTGATCAGCCTAGTTCGCCGTGCAATGCCACAACTGATCGCTTATGACGTTGCTGGTGTCCAGCCAATGACTCAACCAACTGGCTTGATCTTCGCAATGAAGTCTCGCTACGGTTCTATGAACGGTACTGAGGCTCTGTTCAACGAAGCTGACACTGACTTCTCTGGCACTGGTACTCACGCTGGTTCTAACCCAGTTTCTGGTACTTATACTACTGGTACTGGTATTGCTACTGACGCTGCTGAGCGTCTAGGTCAAGGCGGTTCTGGTGACGGTTCTTTCGGTCAAATGGCATTCAGCATCGAAAAAACTGCTGTTACTGCTAAGACTCGTGCTCTGAAGGCTGAGTACTCTATCGAACTAGCACAAGACATGAAGGCTGTTCATGGTCTTGACGCTGAAGGCGAACTGAGCAACATTCTTTCTGCTGAAATTCTAGCAGAAATCAACCGTGAAGTTATCCGTACTATCTACAAGACTGCTAAGGTTGGTGCTCAAGTTGGTACTGCTACTGCTGGTACTTTCGACCTAGACGTTGATGCTAACGGTCGTTGGTCTGTTGAAAAGTTCAAGGGTCTGCTGTTCCAAGTCGAGCGTGAAGCTAACGCTATCGCCCAGCAAACTCGTCGTGGTCGTGGTAACTTCATCATCTGCTCTAGCGATGTAGCTTCTGCTCTTGCTATGGCTGGTGTTCTAGACTACGCTCCTGCTCTGTCTACTAACCTGAATGTTGATGAAGCATCTACTACTTTCGCTGGTGTTCTAAACGGCAAGTACAAAGTGTATGTTGACCCATACTCTGCTAACCAGTCTGGCACTCAGTTCATGACTGTTGGCTACAAGGGTACTTCTGCATTCGACGCTGGTCTGTTCTACTGCCCATACGTTCCTCTGCAAATGGTTCGTGCTGTTGATCCTAACAGCTTCCAACCAAAGATTGGCTTCAAGACTCGTTACGGTCTAGTTGCTAACCCATTCGTCGATCTTGACGATGCATCTGGTTCTACTGGCGACCTGACTGCCGATAAGAACTACTACTACCGTCGTGTAGCGATTACTAACCTAATGTAATCGGTAAGTCGGTTTGAAGAAGCCGACTTAGAAGCGGTACTTAAAGGGAGGACTTCGGTTCTCCCTTTTTTCATAAGGAATAAATAGATACATGGCTACTACTCTTTCATGTCCTGTTCCAAGCAACATTAACCCTTTGTCACCAAACGGGTTCCTGTTTGCCATTCAGAAACTTCCTTCGCTGAACTTCTTTTGTCAGCAAGTGAATCTTCCAGGCATTATGCTTGGCGCTCCTGAATTTGGCAACCCATTTAGAACTACTCCAGTTCCAGGTGAAACTCTTACCTACGACCAACTGACTGTTCAGTTCTTAGTTGATGAGAGCATGACCAATTACAAAGCGATCTATAACTGGATCGTTGCTCTTGGTTTCCCTACTACGTATGAAGAATACATCACATTCATTGATGCTGACCAACGTGGTATTACTAGCGAACTTGCAAAGAACTTCTCTGATGCAACGCTACAAATCCTTGGACCAAACAACAAGCCAATTCAAACTGTACAATTCATTGACTTGTTCCCAGTTGCAATTGACTCACTGATGTTCCAATCTACCAACCAAGACGTAAACTACCTTGTTGGTAACGCAACTTTCCGTTACGGATACTACAAATTCTTGTAAGACAAATTTGATTTATTTGTAACCCTACGGTATAATGTAGGGTATACAACTTGAGGTTATTATGAACATTGAACAATTGCAAGACATGTGGGAAGCTGACTGCGAGATTGACGACAACTATCTCGGAGAGCATGCCACCAAAACTCCCAAGCTACACGCCAAGTACGTCAAGTTACTCGTCGGCGTGAAACTCAAGCACACCAAACTCCAATCCGATTACAATATGCTTCGTAAGGCGAAGTTCCGCTACTACCGTGGCGAACTTGGTCGTGAAGAACTACAGGATTTGGGTTGGGCACAGTGGCAAGGTGTCAAGCCTCTCAAGAATGAGATGGACGAATTCCTCACTGGCGATGAAGATCTAAATACAATGAAGGTCAAAATCGAGTATCTCGAGACCATGATATATCTACTTGAGTCTATTCTGGGACAACTAAAATCACGTGACTGGCAGATCAAAACCCATGTGGAGTGGAAACGATTCTTAGCTGGAATGTGACAGTTAAAAAACGCAAATGACTAAATAGTAGTATGAATACATACTGCTTATACTGGATACACTATCCAGACCAAACATCTCCCGAGTCAGAGGGTTACATAGGTATCACCTCTGACTTCTCAAAGCGCATTCAGACGCACTCTAGATACACCAAATACGCTCATATTAAGAACCGTATTGACTCTGGTGCTATCGCTACAATCCTACAAGAAAACCTAACTAAAAAGCAAGCAGAGGCTCTAGAAGCTAAGTATCGCCCAGATGAGAACATCGGGTGGAACATCGCTAAAGGTGGCAACATTCCACCTTCCAGAAAAGGTAAAGTATCCCCTAAAGCAGCGTTAAAAGGAGATGATAGAACCGAAGCGCAAAAGCTGGCAGCAATTAAGCATGCCAACAAGATGAAAAATAGAAAACCTCATAATACTGTACAGGTAGAGTTATTTGGTAAAGTATACGCTTCTATAAGAGAAGCGATGGAAGAATTGGGATGGTCTACTTCTCACTACTATAAATACAAAGAGTTGGTTGCTTCTGGTATGACGTTTGAAACCCCAGAACAACTGAAAGAATATACGTGGAAGTTGAAAAATGAAAAGATATCTAAGACTCGTAAAGAGAGAGGATATCACTATAATCAGTATACCAAATAATGAGCACAGTAACCATTGAGAAACTTGATGAAGTCCACATGCGAGTCTTTAGCGATGCTTCGGTTGAGCAAGAACTCGCAGACTTCTTCACATATGAATATCCAGGAGCAAGATTTACCCCACAGTTCAAAGCGAGACTCTGGGACGGTAAAGTACGTCTGTACGATCAGATAAGAAAATCGCTTTATATCGGGCTACTCAACTACGTTAAAGAATTCTGCGAACGCAACGGTCACACAATAGAGTATAAGTCTGAATTCAATACCACCAACGGTATTACGCACGAACTCGTAGAAGAGTTTGCGCAGTGGCTAAATCCACATGGTCGTGGTAAGCCTATCGAGATTCGTGATTATCAAGTAGAGGCAGTAAAGACTGCTCTTGATCAAGAACGAACTCTACTTCTTTCGCCGACTGCATCAGGCAAGTCTTTCATCATCTACACAACAATGCGCTGGCACCTTGATCAAGGTCGCAAATGTATCATCATTGTTCCAACGACTTCTCTCGTTGAGCAGTTGTACGCTGACTTTGAAGACTACTCAACAGCCAATGGTTGGAGCACTTCTGGTAACTGCCAGAAACTTTACTCTGGTTTCACCAAAGACTTCACACGCAATGTTCTGATCACCACTTGGCAGTCAGTATACCTACAACCAAAACAATGGTTCCGTCAGTTCGATGTAATCTTTGGAGATGAAGCGCACCAGTTCAAAGCTAAGTCACTGATTGGTGTAATGGAAAAGATGGACAACATCCGCTACCGTGTCGGTACAACTGGTACGCTAGATAATAAAAAGATCCACCGTTTGGTTCTTGAGGGTGTGTTTGGACCAGTACATCGTGTAACTACTACCAAGCAATTGATGGAAACACAAAAGCTGGCGCAGCTAAACATCACTTGCGTTGTGTTGAAGTATTCAGAAGAGATTCGTAAGGCTCGTAAGAACAACACCTACCAAGACGAAATGGATTGGCTGGTTTCTCACTACCCACGCAACAAGTTTATCCGTAATCTTGCTGTAAAGTCAAAGGGTAACACACTGGTTCTTTTCCAGTACGTTGAGAAACACGGTAAGGTTCTTTATGATATGATCAAAGAGAAAGTGCACGAAGACCGTAAGGTGTTCTTTGTATACGGTGGCACTGATGTATCAGATCGTGAGTCGATCCGTCATATCACTGAGGGTGAAGACGATGCAATCATCATTGCTTCATACGGTACATTCTCAACAGGTATTAACATTCCGTCTATCGAGAATGTAGTCTTTGCATCACCAAGTAAGTCAAAGATTCGTAACCTACAATCTATTGGTCGTGGGCTACGCTTGAAGGATGGTAAGACAGCATGTAATCTTTACGACCTTGCTGACGATCTGCATTGGAAGTCTTGGAAAAACCATACACTGAACCATGCAGCAGAGCGTTACAAGACTTATGCTGAAGAACAATTTGATCTAAAATTGGTGGAAGTGAATCTATGATTACATACGTCATTATTAAGATGACCACAGGAGAGCAAGTCATGGCGTGTCTTGAAGAAGACGCACCCGATTACATTGAAGTTTCTTATCCTATGGTTGTAAGTATGCATCAAATTGCTGATGCTGGTAAGATCCACGAACATGTAACAGCTAAACCTTTCTGCCAGTTCTCTGCCGATAAGGTATACCGTCTACCCAAGTCTAGTGTTATGTTCTACAAAGAACTACACGAGATGTTGATCCCGCACTATACGAGAATCGTAAATGCGTATGAGGACACCGTCCTTGTAAAAACGAAACCTCAGAAAGAGTTGGATTGGGATGAACCCGAGCATATGACTGTCGATGAAATTCGTAAACGCATCGATATGCTAGAGGAGATCTTTGGGAAAGAACCAGAGAAAGAAGAGGAAGAACCGTTTCGTGTCTTCATCGAAGGAAACGATACGATACACTAATAAGGTCATCATCAACCCTAACACCGTTATTATGCCCTTTCGTCAAATAAAAGACAAATCTATTTTGCTTTGCAACCTGTAAGTAAAATAAACTTGTCTTTTTTTCACATCTGTTGTATACTTCTTGTTAGCTGGTGAAACAACCAGGATAAAATAATACATGGCACATTACGTTAACAACGCTGACTTTTTGGCAGCAATCAAGGAATACAAGCAGAAGGTTTTAGAAGCAGAGGAGTCTGGTGCTGAGAAACCGCAGGTAAGCAACTACATTGGAGAGTGCATCTTAAAGATCGCCACTCACCTATCGTACAAGCCCAATTTCATCAACTACTCGTACAAGGACGACATGATCCTTGACGGTATTGAGAACTGCATTCAGTACATCGACAACTTCGATCCATCCAAGTCGAGCAATCCGTTCGCTTACTTCACTCAGATTATCTACTACGCTTTCTTGCGTCGCATTGCTAAGGAAAAGAAGCAAAGCTACATCAAGAACAAGCTGATCAAAGATATGCCCTTTGAAGCCTTTGAGATTCAGGAGCAGGATGAAGACGGTCACTTCCACAATGCATACCTAGACTTCATGCAAACCAACTCGCTTGATAGTGGTGAAGAGTTCTTTGAACGTAAAGCTGCCAAAAAGAAAAAGAAACAAAGTTCTCTTGATGATTTTATAGGTGATGTAGATGAGCAACTCGATTCGGGATCTGATTCGTGATCTAAACGTAGGTGACTACCGACCACGTGTTAGTAGAAGCAAACGTAGAAAGATAGCAAAGGGGTCAAAGAAAACCCTAAAGCGTAGAGCGATTGATGCATATGATGATTATTTGAACTTGAAAGAATACATGAACACACAGACTGACAACAAAATCTTCTTGGGCGTCTCTGACTTCGACGACCTCATTACAACTGAACTGTTGAAGCGTCGAGTTGAGCATGGTAAGCAAACCGTGCACCGTGAGACCACTGTTCTCGCCAATCGTGAGAAGTGGGCTAAGTGGGCAGAGCAAAATTTCGCATCGTTCCTGTTCGTTCAGGGCAGTTCTTCTTCTGGCTTCATCATCGAAGAATCCAGCGACAACTACATTACCTACTCAGTAAACTCCAACTCCACAACTGTTCGTTGCTTTGGCGACTCCCAGTTCTGCAACGACATGATCGAGATTGTTGAAGAACACTTCTCGGTTGTGACTTCTTACATCGAGTGGGTTTATGGTAGCGATGGTCACTCTGTGAACGTGCCTCTGAACCGTGACCGTATGCCTGTTGATGAGATGTATCCATTCCTCAATGGCGAGTCTCTGGAAAGCTACTACGATCGTTACATGGATTCCAGCGCAAACATTCTCCTGCTGATCGGACCTCCAGGAACTGGCAAGACTACCTTCATCCGTGGTCTGCTGGCACACCGCAACTGCTCTGCCATCGTCACTTACGACGCAGCCATTCTTGAGAAAGATGGTTTCTTCGCTCGCTTTATTGAAGACGATGCAGAAGTTATGGTGCTTGAAGATTCTGACGCATTCCTGAAGTCTCGCACTGATGGAAACACAATGATGCACCGTTTCCTAAACGTAGGTGACGGTCTTGTGACTACCAAGGGTAAGAAGATGATCTTCTCTACCAACCTTCCAAGCATTCGTGACATCGACAGCGCACTGGTTCGTCCAGGTCGTTGCTTTGACATCGTCACCTTTGATGCTCTGAATGTTGAGCAAGCCAACAAACTGGCTGATCGTCTCGGCGTCAAACTTCCTGTTCGTCCACGTGGTCAGGAAACCAATAAGTATTCAATCGCAGAAGTGTTCAACGAACAGACCAACGCAGCAACTGCTGCTACTAATCGAAAGGTAGGTTTCATTTGAAGGTAGCGATTATTACCGACCAGCACTTCGGTGCTCGTAACGACAGCGTTGTCTTTCTGGACTTCTTTGAGAAGTTCTATGATGACGTATTCTTTCCAACCTTGGATCAACACAAGATTGATACTGTCTTGATCCTTGGCGATACTTTTGATCGCCGTAAGTACGTAAACTTCTATGCGCTTGAACGTGCTAAGAAGATGTTCTTTGATAAGCTGGCTGCTCGCAAGATTCGTGTTGAGATGATTGCTGGTAACCACGACACTTACTTTAAGAACACCAATTCAGTAAACTCGCCGAACTTGCTTCTACGAGAGTACGACAATATCAACGTGATTGATCACCCAGCAACCATCTTCGTTGATAACATTCCCATCTGTATGATGCCGTGGATCTGCCCTGAGAATTATCAAGACTCCATTGATACCATTAAGGACACCCAAGCTGAGATCTGTATGGGTCACTTTGAGATTGCTGGGTTCGCAATGTACAGAGGAATGGAAAGTCACGATGGGTTATCTAAAGATCTTTTTGGTAAGTTCGACCTCGTTTTTAGTGGGCATTATCATCACAAGTCTGATGATGGTCACATCTACTACCTTGGAAACCCATACGAACTCACGTGGCAAGACTATAACGATCCCCGAGGATTTCACCTGTTCGACCTTTCAAGTAGAAATCTCGAATTCGTACGAAACCCTTATTCTGTGTTCGCAAGAATCGAATACGACGACAAAGAAAAAGATCCGATCGACCTCGACGCATTGGATTTGAAAGGTTGTTTCGTCAAGCTAGTTGTTGTAAACAAGACTGACTACTATAAATTTGATAAGTTCACTCAGAAGCTGTATAATAAAGGTTGCCACGAAATTAAGATCGTGGAAGATATGTCTGAGTTTCAAGAAGGTGAGATTGGCGAGGAGATTAACCTCGAAGATACTATGTCTGTTCTCTCTCATTACATTGACTCAGTTGAAACCGATTCAGACAAAGAGAACATCAAGAACTTTATGAAGTCTCTTTATACGGAAGCTGTCAACATTGAGGTGGTCTGATGCAACAACTAGAGATTCAGTATTTCTTTCCGCTGACGGAGCAGATTCCACTTGATTTGGACTTCTCTCCTTCTGTTGCTTATGAAGAGCAGAAGCGTAAAGAAATGTGGGCGAATAGCGTAACGCTCACGGTGGGTAATGGTGGTACAGGTAGTTACACGTTTACTGCCAGCAAGATTGAGCCGAACTTCACTATCGACATTGATCAAACACCAATCACCGTTGTGTCTAAAAAGAAACCGAACTTTGTAAAACGCTGGATCTACAAAACGCTCGGTATGAAATGGAAGAGTAAATGATTGTTTTTAAGAGTATTGAATGGCAGAACTTTCTATCAACAGGCAATGCGCCGAACAAGGTTCTGCTAAACAAGTCACCTACAACTCTAATCATTGGTAAGAACGGCGAAGGTAAGTCCACCATTCTGGATGCTCTTTGCTTCGCCTTATTTGGCAAGCCTTTCCGCAATATCAATAAAGCACAGCTGATCAACTCTATCAATGGTAAGAAGTGCGAAGTTACCATTGAGTTCTCTGCCAACGGTAAAGAGTACAAAGTTATCCGTGGTATCAAACCAAACAAGTTTGAGATCTGGTGTAACGATGAGATGATCAACCAAGATGCCGCATCAAAAGATTATCAGAAGGTTCTCGAGCAGCAAATCCTGAAATTGAATTTCAAGACATTCACGCAAGTGGTTATCTTGGGTTCTGCTTCATTTGTTCCATTCATGCAGTTATCTTCTTCTCAGCGTCGTGAAGTCATCGAAGACATTCTTGATATCCGTATCTTCTCTACGATGAATCAGTTGCTGAAAGAAAAGGCACAGGCAACTAAGAATGAAATTACACGAATTGAGTCCGAACTGTCCAATGCTAAGGCAAAGGTCGATGGTCAACAGACACTCATTAAAACTATCACCCAAGCAAAGGTCGAAGTTATTGAAGGTCTCCAGAGTAAGATTGATGCGAACCTTGGAGCAGTCACTCAGACACAATCTGAAATTCAACAACTGGTGTCCGACATTACAACTCTCAGTGGAAAGATCGCTTCGAAAGATAAACTGGTTGATGACATCGACAAAGCCAAAACTATCAAAACGAAGCTGTCACAAAAGGTTGAGACTTGTGAGCACCATGCGGAATTCTTCTCTGAGAATGACGTATGTCCGCAATGCTCTCAGGAAATTCCAGAGGACTATAAATCTAAAATCATTCACGACCTGCATATGAGAATGCAGGACAGCAATAAGAAGATTGATGAACTTGAGGGTGTGCTTGGCGGTCTTCAAACTAAGCTGAAAGACATCAACACTATTGCTGATCAGATTGCTGATAAGAACATTGAGATCTCTACAAAGAACTCAACCATCGCTCTACTGAATCGTCAGATTGAAGAACTCAAAGAAGAAATTCGAGCACACAAATCTGACACCACTAACGTGGATGAAGAGAAGCGTAAGCTGAAAGAACTGGCTCAAGAAGCCATGGAAAAGATTAAGCAGAAAACTACTCTCCAAGAACGACGTAACCTTGAAGAAGTAGCATCAACTCTGCTGAAGGACACTGGTATCAAGACTGCGATCATTCGTGAGTACCTACCAGTTATGAACAAGTTGATCAACAAGTACCTGAACGCCATGGATGCTTACATCCACTTCGAACTTGATGAAGCGTTTAACGAAACTGTTAAGTCTCGTTTCCGTGACGACTTCACCTACGCAAGTTTCTCTGAAGGTGAGAAGATGCGTATCGACTTGTCCATCTTGTTCACTTGGCGTCAGATTGCGAAGATGAAGAACTCCGTCAATACCAACCTGCTGTTGCTGGATGAAATCTTCGACTCGTCTCTCGACACTGCTGGTACTGACTACTTCTTGAACCTGATGAACAGCTTCGGTGAACACACCAACATCTTTGTTATCTCTCACAAAGGCGACCAACTGTTCGACAAATTCCGTTCTGTAATCAAGTTTGAGAAGCGAAACGACTTCTCGGTCATCGCTACTCAGTAACCTGTTGACTTTTATTCTTGCATAGCGTATACTTCCCTTACTACTTGGGAGAACGCTATGTGGGATGACTTTTCTGACTTTGAACTTGCAACTCTTGCAGGACAGTATGGGCTTGAAGACTCGCTGGTTTTCAACGATAAGCTGGAACTTGCAAACCGAGCCGAGATTGAGTCCCTGCTAATCGAAGCAGAGCACGACTTTGCATTCCCTGTTGACTTTAATTCCGAAGTAGCGTATAATTGAGGCTACTGAATAGGATATATTATGAGCACTGTGAATGCAGCCGAAATTTATGCCAAGCTGTTGGCAACCGAG
>OGVN01000017.1_pt1 | contig 21515 bp, 19 predicted proteins | sample 1575751 | NCBI WGS metagenome assembly OGVN01 (sample SAMN07581530, study PRJEB24739) | freshwater metagenome | place: Singapore | collected 2015-01 | reverse complement strand
CACGGTGTTTTCAATCGTGGTTTCAGTGTCGAGAATAGCGAAGAATTGTTTTTTAGCCATTTTGTTTTCAATTACCGGAAACTGCCGGAATTCGCAGATGCTCGCATCGTTTGCGGCATGGATGTATTATAACGGGTTTTTCGGGTTTTGTGCCGTTTTTCAAAATTATTTTCTAGGTGAAAACCCTTAGAACCCCTGTATTCAAAAATTCCTGGAAACAAAAGTTCTCATTTTGTTTGTTACAATTATTTTGTTGTATTTGTGCAAAAATAGGGTTTTCCCTATTGACACGGGCACAATTATACAAGTATAATTGGCGCCAACTTGGAAACAAAAGTATTCCTTTCCAAGTGGCAAACAAAAGTGTTAATTTTTTGGTTCGCGTTTAATAGCGCGAATATCGCTCAAAATATCTTTGCAGGTTTCAGCAAATGCCAAAGACATATTATATCCAAGCATTACAGGGCCATTTACCAAAATGGCAATAATATACAAAACCCAGCGCAGATTGTGATTTACAAACCATTTTGCCCATTTTCTCATCGTGATATTCTCCAGAATTTGATTTTAAAATAATGGGCTTTCGCCCATTATTTAGTGGCCTTGTTTAGAGGGAACATAAACCCCACGGATATTGAAACGATCACAAACGGCTTTCAGATATTGGACATTATCCTCATAAAATGTAAATTCAGCATTTGCAAAAGGTTTCAGATTAAAGAATTTAGTCAATCCAGCGATTTTGAGTTTACCGCCCGAAGTAGTATCCCCATCAATGCGGGAAATAATATAATCAGGTTCACCGAGAATAGTGCGGATAAATTCATTATCAGCGTCCCGCAAAACACGGGCAGTAGCAATAATAACAAAACAATTTTCATCTTTCAAATCCGCTTTATATTGTTGAGCGAGTGGCAAAAGATTATCATCCATTGCACGATATTCATTTTCACGCCAGTATTGCAAATCAATACGTTCGCCGTTATCGTCAACGATTGTGCGGTAACGGTGGAGGGAACAAACGATTGTGCCATCCATGTCATAGATAGAAACCCGATTGATCTTAGCCATTTTTGAACATCCTTTGTTCGTTGCGATGGATAGATTATAACCCCAAAAACCCCGATTGACACGCTTGTGCAAAAATACAACATAGGGATAAACCCCTATTGACACAGCCTAAAATTATATGCTATAATTTTGGCGCAAGAATTGAATACCTTTGTATTCAATTCTTTTGGGAAACAAAAATTCTCATTTTTCGAGATTCTCGTAAACCAACATTCTAACCCATGCGCGCCCATATGTCAATTCAATATCAACCAATGAGCCATTAGGTCTAAGGATATGATATTCGTTTCTTCCGTTAACAAAAGTTTTAACAATTTTCCACATATTATTCCTCATCAACATCAGGCAGGTAAATCTCACGCAAACCAAAATGTTTTTCCATTTTGCGTGCATATTTAATAAAGTGTTTTCCGTGAGTTTCACATTTTTTATTTTCTTCTTGCCAAGCATGGATTAACTCATGGGCAATAAGGGTTTCAAAATCACGGCTATTATCTTTGAAATAAACAGTGATATTGTGTCCAATCAATTTACCCGTCTTGTCGGAATAATCGCCTTCATATTCGGCATCAGCCCATTTGTTTTTCTTGGTGATAATCCGCAGATTAACGGGCTTTTTCAATCCCAAGAATTTAATATAATCGTAAAGTGATTTCATAATCCAATCTCCGCAAAAAACCAATCTTCGATCATGTCAGGATTTTGCAAAACCCAATCAGGAATCCGGTTCATTATAGCATCATAGTAATGCCCATTCATGCCCCAGATTACAGTGGTTCGGTGTTCGTTCATCATGGTATCTATTATATCACAAAACACCAGACACGTGCACGTTTGTAAAAATACAACATAGGGATAAACCCCTATTGACACGCCCGCCAATATTATGGTATAATATTGGCGCCCGCAGGGTAATACTTTTGTTTTCAATTTTATCTGAAAACAAAAGTATTACAAGGGGCTTTCGCCCCTTGCATCAGGCTTTCTCAGCCTTGATAAAATCGGCAATCTTTGCCAGTGCCGTTTTGTTAGCCTTGGTCAGGCTTTCGGTGTCTGCCTCAGTCAGGCCCAGTGCCTGGCCGATATAGTCGGCCCATTCATCCTTTTTAACCACGGCCTCGCCGGTCTTGGTTTTGTAGGTTTTCTTTTGATAAACGCCCTCACGGCTCAGCTTGGCAACGATGCTTCGCACGCTCTTGCCCAGTGCCTCAGCGATCTGGTCAACAGTCACGCCAGCTTGATAGTCGGCAACCATTTTGGTGGTTTGCTCGGGGGTGTAGTTCACGGTTTTTGCAGTCATGGTTTTCTCCTGAAAAGTCAAGGGTTTAAGGTTTCATCACGAATGTGAAGTATATCACAAACGGAAGGGCTGTGCAAGCGGCAAAGCCAAGCGCATCGAAAAATTCTTTTTTATTCATACCAAACATCTCCAACAATCTTGCCATCAATTATAACATAGTATGCCATGCAGTGACCAACTCTAGCAGAAAAAGTTGTATCACCGTGTTGCACAATGCTCCAAGCCGTTGGGTCTTTGGCTTCGATCACCGCGCAGGCTTCTTTGTAGTCTTGTCTTGTCGTCATGGGTTCTATTATACAGGGATTTTTCAGTCGTGCAAGCATTTTCTAGAATTTTTACAAATTGTTACATATTAGCTATTTGGTTCACAAATTGCTTAAGAAACAAAAGTATTACAGACAGGGGCGGTTAGTAGACTAAAGTTTACACATACGCCTGGGGACCCACCGCCACGGAAACTATTTGGGAATTTTTTGAAACACCACAAGGTGCCAAATCTGCCCAGGCAGGGCCTGACCCTAAACTGTCCCAATTGACCCTAAACTTACACAAGCTGCCACAAGTTGACCCCCAACTGTCCCACCTGACCTCAAGCCGCCCCCACCTGACCCCAACCCTCGCAAAATTTTCCACTTGCCCGCACCACCCTAAACTGATATAATTGCCCCAGGAGGACAAAAATTTATGTCTACACACTTACCTGCGGAGGTTGTCCACATCTCCCCTGAATCACTGGAGGTCGCAAACTGCTACCTTCAACTACAAGATGCCCGCCAAGTCGCAGATGAGCTCGGCTTACCAGTCGAGACCGTATCAGATCACCTTGGCCGCCGTGAGGTCAAGCGTTATATTGACCAAGTTTTCTTTGATACCGGTTACAACAACCGTTTTCTTATGCGTCGTGCAATGGATGCACTTATTAAGAAAAAGTTTCAGGAACTGGACGAGTCCGATACTGGGTCTACCAAAGATATTGCCGAACTCTTACAGATGTCTCACAAGATGTCAATGGACTTGCTAGACCGTGAACTCCAGCTGGAAAAGATCCGTGCTGGTAACGCACCTGGCAAACAGGTTAACGTGCAAATCAACGAAACCCTAGACGGGTCTAAATATTCACAATTAGTACAAAAACTTATCTCTGGTGAAGGGGTATAAAATTTTGCTATTGTTACGCACCTTCATTAATGTTATAATAGGTATATAAATTAATGAAGGTATGTATTATGCAAGTATTTATATATAAGTTAAAGTTTCCTAATACTGATAAAGTTTATATAGGTCAAGCTATTAATCCTGAAGCCAGATATAAGCGCCATTTACAAAAACTTAGGGACGAAATACATCACAGTGCAAAAATGCAAAATGATTATCCAGAGTGTGGAATACCGGAATTAGAATTACTGGAATCGGTAGAAGACGCTGAAGCCGACTCAAGAGAAATCCATTGGATTGCACAGTATAATTCTTACTTTAATGGATATAACGCTACGCCCGGAGGCGGAGTCACCGGTAATCATATATACAATAGCAATTCAAAATATAGTTTAGATGATTATAAAGCTATACTCACCTTTTTAGCTTATACTGATATGTCTACAAGTGAGATTGCAAAAGAATTGGAAGTTAGTCAGAGTGTAGTTCTAAATGTATCTTCACAAACTAACCACTTATATTTAAAAGAATTAATGCCAGTAGAATGGGATATGATGATTAATAAGCATAGACACCATCCCAACTGGAGGCAATATCCTGATGTAATATCCCCCGAAGGTATTGTTTATAAAGTAACAAATGCTCGTGCATTTTCCAGAGAACATAAATTAGATCAGTCTGATTTTAGTAAACTATTAAAAGGGAAAGTGTCTCAAGTGCGGGGGTGGAAGGTATTTAATGTTACTAATATCCCGTGATGATGTTGATCGTGATGAGATCACAGAATTCGGAGCTGACCGTCGTTTTATTAAGCTGCCAATCACCAATTACCTAAAGTTGTTGAACATTTGGGATTCGGTAAACCGACCACAGATTGCCCTAATCAATGCGGTGAATAATCCCAAATACCGTTTCGTATGTGCGGCACTAGCGCGCCGCTTAGGTAAAACTTATATTGCCAACGTAATTGGGCAGTTGGTGACACTTGTACCAGGTTCCAACGTACTTATTATTTCCCCAAACTATAACTTGTCGTCAATTTCGTTTGACTTACAACGCAAGTTAATAAAGCACTTTGACCTAGAAGTTGCTCGTGATAACCTAAAAGATAAAATTATAGAGTTAGAAAATGGATCAACCATACGTATGGGTTCTTTATCTACTGTCGATAGTTGTGTTGGTCGTAGTTATGACCTTATAATTTTCGACGAAGCTGCCCTTGGTGAGGGTGGAGAAGCGGCATTTAACGTTGCGCTACGTCCGACCCTGGACAAGCCCAATGCAAAAGCGATTTTTATCTCCACACCTCGTGGTAAAAACAACTGGTTCTCCCAGTTCTGGAACCGTGGCTTTGACCCGAACTTTCCGGAATGGGTTAGCCTCCAAGCTGATTACACTGAGAACACTCGTATGGCTGAGTCGGACGTTGCCGAAGCTCGACGTGCTATGTCACGAGCAGAATTCGAGCAAGAATACATGGCCTCGTTTACTACATATGAGGGTCAGATCTTCTCCTTAAAGGAGGAGGACATAATTGATGACTTACCTGACAACATTCTCGCTGCTCGACAGTGTGAGTTCATTGCTGGATGTGACCCTGGCTATCGCGATTTTACTGCATTTGTTGTGGTTGCTTATTCGTGGGAAACTGACTGCTTCTATGTAGTCGACGAGTACTTGGACAATGAGAAGACTACATCGGGGCATGCTGAGGAGTTCCAGCGCCTGTGTTCGAAGTGGGGTGTGGAGATTGTGTTTATTGATAGTGCAGCAGCACAGTTTGCAGCTGACCTTGCCTATACCTACAACGTTGCTACCACCAAAGCCAAAAAGGACGTCTTACCCGGTATTGCCTACGCCCAGACACTTGTGGGTCAGGGTCGCCTAAAGGTTGCCTCCCACTGCACCCATGTCTTAGCAATGATGGACCAGTACCGTTGGGACGATAAGGAAGGCTTGCAAAAGGAGCGTCCAAAGCACGACGACTATTCGCACATGGCGGATGCCCTTCGTTACGCCCTCTATAGTTACACTATTTGATTCCACAGTCGCTGCCACAGCGTGCGGTTTTGTAGCCGCTGTACTTTGCCCTGCAGCTCTTCGATAGTATCCTCAAGCTGGTGGTACCGGTCACGAATCTCGTCTGGTAGTAGGAGCCCTTCGTCGCGCAGTGCTTGTAGTACACCTTCCAAGTCCAGCTTCTCCAGGTAAACCTTTTTCAGGGTTTTAACTTGATCTAGTGTACTCCACAGCATTACACTAGTGTCATTAAACGAAAAGTTATCGTATAGGTGCAAGTACTCGCCAGCATCCTCGCTGCTAATAGGTTTGGGCTTAGTGGTGTTAAGCAACTGCGGACCCCAAGCCGCAGCAATTAGGATCGACTCGTAGATATCAATGTGATCTGGGTGTACGTCCAAGACTACACGGTAGTCCGGTGGCCCCCACTGGTCATACACAGCCTGCATCTTTTTAGTGTGCGTGCCCTTGGCAAAGTTAACTTGGTGAGTTTTCCAGCGTTTGGGAATATTCTCAGACTTGCCGATATAAAACTGTTGGTTAGGAAATGTTAATTGGTAGATTCCACTATCCATAATATTCTTTTGTTATAAAACCCTATTATATCACATAAAGCTGTGAGGGTCAAGTGTGCGACCACTGGTATTAAAAATTTCGGTATTGACTTCTAGCTGCTCCTGCGGTATAATACTATGAAAACACAGGTACATGTATGGCCAAAAACACCAATAAAAGAATACCAGTAAAATGGGTGCGCGATAGAGCCAAAAAGGCTTATGAAACCCGTGACTGCTGCGATATCTGCGGTACCACACAAGACCTAGAACTTCATCACACACATTCGATCACTATTTTACTAGAATCGTGGGCTGCTCGTAAAGGTTACGACATTTCCACTGACGAAGGCATCTTAGCTGTTCGTGACGAGTTTATCGCGGAGCACCATAAGCAACTATATGAAGATGTGTACACCTTGTGCAACCATCATCATGTAAAACTTCATGGAGTTTATGGCAAAGCCCCGCCGCCAGGCTCGGAACCAAAACAAGCACGTTGGGTTGCACTTCAACGAGAGAAGTTTCTGTCTGGTGGCCGTGAGATACCTAAAACAAGCTCAGGTTCGTTTTTTAGTGAGTTTTGCTAAGGACGAAATATGAATTGGTTTACCAAAGGGTATGACTGGATGCGCGAAAAGCTGAATCCAGCACAAGATCGTATTGCCTATCAAGAAGGTTTGTACATAGGCAGTACACAAAAGATTACTTACCAACAAGCTTTCCAAAAGCTTGAGGTTGTTAACCGAAGCGTATCAATGCTGGTTAACGCGTGCGCTAGCTTAGACTACGACGTAAAAGACAAACAAAATGACGGCGTTGTTGTAGGCGTGCGTCAAAAAACTCTTAACAACTTACTTAACTTTAAGCCTAACCCATATCAAAGCGTTCAGGAATTTCGCCAAGCGATTTTCCAAGACCTGGTAATTGAAGGTAACGTGTTCATCTACTTTGATGGCACCTTTATGTACCACTTACCAGCCCAGAACGTACAGATTCTTACCGATACCAAGACGTTTATTCAAGGGTATCGTTACATGGGTACCATAGACTTCAAAGAACAAGATGTATTTCACTTCCGCGACTTACACTCGCAGAGTATATATCGTGGCAGTTCACGCTTAGAAAGTGCTCAGCGCTCTATTGACGTCTTATACTCAATGCACGACTTTCAGGAAAAGTTCTTTGATAATGGTGCAGTATTCGGCTTAGTACTAACAAGTGACAACACCTTATCACAAGTTGCCAAAGAGAAAACAATTCAAAACTGGTTGCAGAAATACAACGCCAAAAATGGTGGTAAGCGTCCAGTTATCTTGGACAGTGGCTTAAAGCCTGTTCAAGTTGGTCAAGGTACTTTCAAAGATCTTGACTTTGACGAATCAATCAAAACACACAACGATAGAATCGCAGTAGCTGTCGGCGTACCGCCGATCTTGCTGGATGGTGGTAACAACGCCAACATCTCACCTAACCTGCGCTTATTCTATCTAGAAACAGTAATGCCAATCGTTAGAAAATTTAGTTCTAGCCTTGAGCGTTATTTCGGATACGACATAGATGCGATTACAGCAAACGTATCGGCTCTTCAGCCTGATATCAAAGAGATTGCTCAATATCACGCAACCCTTGTCAACGGCGGCATTATCACTCCAAATGAAGCCCGTAAAGAACTTCGTTATGAGCCAATCCCTGGCAATGACGACTTAAGAGTACCTGCTAATATTGCGGGTAGTGCAGCAGATCCATCGCAAGGTGGAAAACCGCCGCAACCAAAGGAGTAATATGGTAGATAAAAATAAAATCCTTTATGTGAACTCACTGTTCTCAGTAAAGGCACTACCAAGCGACTCAGGTGACGGAACCGGTGCGGTTACAATCGAAGGTTACGCAAGTACCAACGATGTTGACCGCCAAGGCGACGTTGTACCAACTGGTGTATGGGAAAAGGGCCTAGATAATTACTTAAAAAATCCAATTATCTTAGCTTATCATGACCACAACCAGCCGGTCGGTAGAATGATTGAACACAAGATCGATTCCAAAGGTCTATGGATCAAAGCAACTATCTCTGAAGCCGCAGGTAGCGTTTACAATTTAGTTAAAAACGGTATTCTAACCGCGTTTAGTATCGGTTTCCGTGTTATGGACGCCGAATATAAAAGTGATGCAGAAGTATTCTTAATCAAAGATTTAGAACTACACGAAATTAGTGTTGTGTCAGTTCCTGCAAATCAAAACACTTTATTTAGTCTCTCTAAGGCGTTCGATACAGCCGAAGATTATCAATCGTTTAAAATGCAATTTGCAGCCAGTAGCAACTCAGCTAAAGGGCTAGAAGCCTCCGGTACCGCAGATAGCGATATTAAAAAGGAATGGAACATGGATCCAAAAGATTTAGAAAAAATGTTGGCCGACGCTGCTGCTAAGGCTGCTCAAGCTGTTGTTGAGAAACAAGCCGCTGAGAAGGCTGCTGCTGACAAAGCTGCTGCTGAACAAGCCGAGTTCGAAGCTCGTGTTAAAGCTGCCGTTGGTAGCGTTACCCTAGGTCAAAGCGGTGCTGAAAAGCTGCTAGCTGACGTAGAAAAGAAACTAGCTGACGCTCAAGCCGAGCAAGCTAAAGCTCTAGAAGGTCTACAGGCTGAACTAAAAGCCAAGGCTGCTGAACTAGAAGCTATCCAAAAGAGCAAAATGCAATTCGGTGACACCAAGCCAGGTGAAATGAGCTATGCCGACAAAGAGAAGGCAGTTCTGTTAGCCAAGGCTATGGGCCGCCGTGTTGAAGACACCAAGTTTGGTGCTCAAATGGTTCAAAAGTACGGTGCTCACCTACCAAGCGCTACTTGGGAACTAGAAGTTAACCTGAACTTAGAAGCTGAAGTTCGTCGTCGTTTAGTTGTTACTCCTCTGCTACGCCAGATCAGCATGCAAACTAACGTTATGACAATTCCAGTAAACCCAGAAGCAGGTACTGCTACTTGGGTTACTAACGCTCAGTTCGGCAGCAGCGCAAGCTCTGGCGGTACAAGCGCTACTACTGGCTTTGCTCCAGGCGTTGGTTCTCCACACGCGTTAAAAGAAATTACTCTAAACGCTTACAAAGTAGCTACAAACGAATACCTAGCATACGAAGAAGAAGAAGATTCTCTAATCGCCTTAATGCCAGTTATCCGTGAAGCTATGGTTCGCCGTTTAGCTCGTGCTGTTGACCGTGCATTCCTACGTGGTGCTGGTTCCGGTGCTGACCCAGTTAAGGGCTTAGCTGCTTATGACGCAGCTGCTGACGTAACCCCAAGTGCTGCTAGCGGTACAGTTACTGTTGCCAATATGCGCGCTATGCGTAAGTCTCTAGGTGCATGGGGTCTTGACCCAGCCGAAATCGTTTATGTTGTTTCTCAAGACGTATACTACGATCTTCTAGAAGACAGCACATTCCAGACAATGAACCAAGTTGGTCCAGCTGCTACTCTATTAACTGGTCAAATCGGTTCTATCGGTAACAGCCCTGTTCTAGTTTCCGCTGAATTCGACAGCAAGGCCAGCGGCGCTCTAGGTGCTGTTTGCTTCGCACCAGCTAACTTCATCGTTGGTTCTCAGCGCGGTATCCGTGTTGATACACAAGAATTAGTTGAAACACAACGTCGTGTATTCGTAGCAAGCCTACGTACTGGCATGACTCAGCTAACTACTAACCTAGGTAGCGGTGTTGGTAAACTAGTTTACGCAGCTTAATTTAACCTAAGCTAAACAAGACCCTTCGGGGTCTTGTTTTATAAGTCTCACGTTTCTCCACCCGAAAGGGATACGATTTGGACCTGTAAGGTTCGTGAGCGGGGACTTATAAAACAAGAAAGGCACTATATGGGAGCAAATTTAATTACCAAAGCTGAATACAAGGCTTATGCCGGTATTAACAGCACCAACCAAGATGCCGAAATTGATAGCCTGATTCCCAAGGTAAGCGAGCTTGTAAAAAGCTACTGCCGCAGAAGTTTTATTGATTACGTAGACGAAGCGAAAACCGAAACCTTTAAGGGCGGTTACAGTGAGTTCTTACTGTCCGAGTTTCCAGTTACACAAGTAATCAGCGTACAACGTAGTACAGACTATGGTCAAACTTACACTAAACTAACAAAGTTCACTGACTGGGTACAGGATGGCGATACAGTAGTTTCACTAGATGCTACTGGCGTATTTGCCGAATTAATTAACGGATATAAAGTTTCTTACTTTGCAGGTTTCGAAACGCTGCCAGAAGATCTAAAGCTGGCTGCAATGGATATGGTTACGTACTATATTAAAAATAGTTCTGCTGTACACTCTACCAAGAGCATCCAGCCTAACACCATGCAAGTAGAGTATATTACTGGATCTCAGTTCCCAGCACACATTCGACGTGTACTGGACATGTACAAGGCTAATTATTTATAATGGCTAATATTAATGCATTATCAGGACTATTAAATATTTTAGTAGGATCCGGACGAGAAGCTGGTATTGCAAAAGGTACAAAAGCTAGCACTACAGCCGGGGTATCTGCGGCTAAGTTAAAAAATATAGTTTCCAAAATACAAACTGATATACGTGGAGCAATAGAATCAAACCTACCGGTATTCTACTTAGTTAATGCCGAAGTTATTGTAGATAGCATGCTACAAGAGTTGCACCCGTCAAATGGAAATGCTCTATCTAAATATTTAGTAGATATGAGAACCAGTACTGGTGACATATATACTTTCGATAGTATTGTTGGAAATGTAACACAGGTCCGAAACGCTTTTGGTAAGGTTATTTCGGAAAGTAACGAAGGCGGTTTTTTAGAAGAGTATACTGAAAAATACAATATTCTAGTAAGTCATAGAGACTCGCTGGTTAGAAATGTTACACTAGGACTAAGAAAGTCAGTAAATAATAGAGTAACAATTTTAAGTATATCTAATATATTAGCAGGATTAAATGCTAGTTTAGCTAAAAAATTAGCTCTTCTTTCGGCTTACCCAGAAGAGCTGGATTCAAAAGCCCAGATAGAAGCTACAAAACACTTACGTGCAGTAGGGGCGCTACTAAGACGGAAGTTTAAAAGTATAGGTACTTCTGTAGTTACAGATGCAGACTTCTTTTTAACTAACTATGATCCCGCAATACAGGTACTAACAGTTGGTGTTAATTATACTACATTAACCTCAACTGTACATGGAGCAGTAACTCCCATACTTGAAAGATATTTAAAAGGTTTAAATATAAAAGTATTTACAGGTACTACTGGATTTAAAGCAGGTAATTTTGCGGCTGCAGGACACTCTGCACTAAGGTCCGGATCTAATATTATTGGTATCAATACCCCTCTAAGTCAAATAGTAGGAATGATACTGTCAAATAATTCATTAGATGCCCCCGGGATAATGAATGGGTTTGTCGTAAATACTGGGCACAGTGATTATGCAATAGACGTTACTGAAAATTATAAATCCGCCGGTAACTTAGCTCTAAGTATTGGTATATCATTTCTACAATCCCAACCCTCTGTATACAACTCTACAGTACTAGGCCCAGAAGAAAAACAATATTTTGAAAAATTCTTCAAAGAACAGCTTAGTAAAGACTATAGTAAATTAAGAAAAAGTCTAAATACTGCCCTAAAAGATAGTAAAGTATTTAGTTACTTATTTAAAACTTTTAGAATGTCTCCTACAATGAAAGAAGCATTGGAAGGGCATTTAAAGGCAGCATTGACAGGATCTTCCTATACAGGTCCCGCAGGTTCAGGAAAAGCGTTACTACCTACAGGTAAAGATCAAATAATATCTTTAAGCGGTAAAGCTAGCAAAACAAAAGTATCTGCTCCTAGCAGTATTATTACAGCCCCCAGTAAAGCTCCTATACTTAAAAAAGACCCTCAACTGGATCTGGTTTCACTAACCTCGTTTATTAACACCCATCTGCAAGATGTGATCTCTGCAAACATGGGCGATGGAAGCCGTCGTGATGTGTTAAATTATCGCACCGGACGCTTTGCTGCCAGTGTAAAAGTTGAGCGCATGAGCAAAAGTCGCGAAGGCATGATAACTGCTTTTTATAGCTATATGAAAAACCCGTACGCAACCTTCAGTGACGGTGGCGAACAACAGTTTCCAAAGTCACGCGACCCTAAAACGCTTATATCTAAATCAATTCGTGAAATTGCTGCTGAAAAGGTAGCAAATAGACTAAGGGCAGTAGTCGTATGAGTAGTAAAAGAATATCAATAGTAAAAGCCCTTGCCGAAAAGTTCAAGGAAATTGATGGTACTGGCGTTTACAAAACCAATCTATACGGAAACGCTTACCCCAAACTAAAGTTCTGGGATGAAGTAAACGATTTTCCAAGTGTATACATGACCGCCGGCACCGAAATGCGAGAGTATTTACCCGCAAATTTCATCTGGGGGTATTTAAATATTTCTGTCAAGGTCTATGTAAAAAGTGAGGATGACGCACAAGAGCAGCTTGAACTAGTTTTAAGTGATATCGAAAAGTGCGTAGATGCCAACCGTGTGCTTGTATTCGACACCGAAACTAATCAAGAAACAACAGAAATATTAGTCCAATCTATAACCACGGATGAAGGATTACTATATCCTTTTGGTGTTGGTGAGATAAACTTACAAGTGCGCTATGCGCTTACTTAAACTGCAAAAAGCTGCACAAAACAGATAAAAGTCTAGTTGGTTACAGCCGCTTGCATAAACAAAAAGGATGAATTATGGCATTAAATTTAGTTCGTAATAGTAAGGTATTCTTTACTACAAACGTAGATGCTACAACTGGTAAGGTAAATGCCACAGGCTTTTCCAATACCAATACATATGAAATACAGGTTCTAGAAGGTTTTAGTTTCAGTCAGAGTACCAATAATGACACAGTTACTATTATGGAAGCCGGTGCTGCACCAGTTCGTGGTCAGCGTAGCTTCAATACCAGCTTAGCTCCTGTCGATTTCTCTTTCTCTACTTACCTACGTCCAAAGAATATCACTACTGCTATCAGCGCAGAAGAAAGTGTTTTATGGAACGCAATGTTTAGTACTGCTGGCACTGATACTGCTGCAGTAACTGTTGGTGGTACAATTAGTGGTGTTACCTACGCCTTCGCTAGCGGTGTTGGTACTATTACTATTGCTGGCACCTCCCTAACAGCAGTTGGTGTTTCAGTTGGTGATATCGTGGTTCTAAGTGGTCTAACAGCTACTCCAAGCAGCAACGACCCTTACATGAACGCAGCTGCAACAGTTGCAAGCATCAGCGGTACTAGCATTACCCTAACACTAGTAAATCCAGTCACTTCCGCAACTACTCTAACACAGAGCAGTTTAAAGTTCTATAAGAGCGCATGGGCTCCAGTTAAGGCTGGCTACAGCTACACAAGCAGTGCCGCAAGTGACAAGCACCAGTTACTAAAATTTGGTATGATCTTTATTGTTGACCAAGTTGCTTATGCAGTTGATAACGCTGCTATGGGCCAGGTAACAATCGACTTCGGCTTAGACGCGATCGCAACAGCCGCATGGACAGGCCAAGCCACTAGCCTACGTCAAGTAAGTACTAACCTAGTAGCTTCTGGTGGCAGCTTCAGCGGTAGCGGTATTACTGGTTCTTACCTACAAAAGGTAACTGACGCAGCTTACATTACCAACAAGCTAAGCACTGTAGCCCTAACACTAGTAAACAGCCTAAAAGACTCTACTGGTACTACACAAGGTGCTGCTGGTGATACATACGCAATCCCAATTACTGGTGGTTCTATCACTATCAACAACAACATCACTTACCTAACACCTGCTAACCTAGGCGTTGTTAACACTCCAGTTGCGTACTACACAGGTACTCGCGCTGTTAGCGGTACCCTAAACGCTTACCTACGTACTGGCGGTACACGTGATACCGGTGAACTTCTAGCTGATATGTTAGCCGCTGCTAGCGTAACCATTGAACCAATGGCAGCTCTAGCAATCAGCATTGGCGGTGGTGCTAATACAGTTAAGGTTGTGCTAGACATGCCAGCAACTGTGTTACAGATTCCTACCGTTGACGTACAGCAAGTTGTTTCTACAGCAATCAACTTCACTGCTGAAGGTTATGTACCAAGCAGCACAGCTGATGCCAACGCATACGACCTAACAAAGACAAACGATATCGCAGTTCGTTACTACGCTTAATTTGGTGTAGTCTTTACACAAAGGGGAGGGTTGATCTCCTCCCCTACTTTTTAAATTCATTATTATATAATAGGATAATCTCCAAATGGCAATCTCATTAAAAACCCTCCTGGTGCCTTCTAAAGATGTTGAAATTGACTACCCTGGTTTTACAGGCTTCAAAGTCAAACTAAGCTTCTTGTCTCGCGAAACTCTTGTTAATATTCGCAAAAAGGCTACTAAGAGCACTTTTAAGAACCGTCAAGTTTCCGAAGAACTAAATGATGAACTGTTCTTGCAGTTATACGCTCAAGCAGCTATTAAAGGCTGGAGCGGACTAAAACTAAGTTATCTTGAACAGCTGGCCCCAGTTGACCTAACTGGCGAAAATCCAGAGTCAGAGCTAGACTATACCGAAGAAAACGCACTGTTCTTAATGAAGAATAGCGCAAACTTTGATGCCTTCGTTAGCGAAACAGTAACTGATCTGGGAAACTTTCAGAGCAGCAACGCCAAGAAATAAGCGATAAGCTTAACCTGTATTTTCAAAACATGAGTGTTGGGATGACAAAAGCCCAATACTTTGAAATGTGCGAGGCCCTGGGAACAGAGCCACTAGAAGAAGAAATACCTTTTGAATTAGAAGATTTTCCTCAAGAAGTACAGCAAGCAATCACTGTTTACTATAAGTTGCGAGACGAATGGGATACCATGAACGGTATATACTTAGGAAAGAGTTATACCGGTCTAGGAGAAATTTTAGATATATTTGAAGTTCAAAAAGAGGACAGACGATATTTCCTAGAATGGATATCAACACTAGATGCTGCACGTAGCAAGGCTATTGAAGCATCCAGACCCAAAAAAGCCGATAAAACCCCGTAAGAGAAATCTTACGGGGTTTTATTTTGCTTGAAAAATTTACTGATTGACTTATTTTTCCTTGCGTGGTATAATATGTGGGTTATAGATTAATTACCAAAAAGTTAACGGTAATTTTACTTATTTGCTTATAGGAGAAACTATGGCAATAGACAATGAAATTAAGATAGGTATGACCGTCGACGACGGCGGAAGTACCAAAAAACGAATAAAAGACGCAGAAGCCTTAAAATCAGCTTACGATAGTGCAGCAAGTTCAGCCACAAAAATAGGTGGAACAGCAGGTAGCAGAGCAATGGCAGCAAAAGCTATGCCTATGGGTAGCGAAGCAGCAATGACTGGTCAAGACTATCGTGGCGCACAAGGTATTGCAGGCGGAGTTACAGGTGGCATGAGCTCTCGTGACTTTGCTAAGCAAGCCCAAGGTCTTGGTGGTTTAGTACACGTATATGCTACATTTGCAGCTAACTTGTTTGCCGTTAGTGCCGCATTTACAGCACTTCAAAATGCCGCCGATACCACTAATATGATAAAAGGCCTAGATCAACTGGGTGCAACTAGTGGTAAAGCTTTAGGTAGTTTAAGCAAGCGTATTGTTGAAGTAACTGATGGTGCTGTAAGCTTGCGAGATGCTATGACGGCAACTGCACAAGCTACTAGCGCTGGCATGACTTCTGCCAACTTGGAAAGACTAGCTTCTGTTGCAAAAACTGCTTCGCAGGCACTAGGTATTAGTACTCCAGATGCCCTATCTAGACTTAGTCGAGGTATCAGCAAGATAGAGCCTGAACTATTAGACGAATTAGGTATTTTTGTAAAGGTAGATAAAGCTAACCAAGACTATGCTGCATCTATTAATAAAACGGTATCAAGCCTTACTGATTTTGAGAAGCGTCAAGCCTTCGCCTTAGCAGTATTAAAAGAGGGCGAAGATAAGTTCAAAAATATTCAGATTGATGCCAACCCGTATTCAAAACTATTGGCTACTATTAAAGATGTAGCTCAATCAGTTTTAGAATCAGTTAACAAAATACTTGGTCCTCTGGTAAATTATTTATCAGAAAATAGCAGTACTGTACTAGCTTTAATGGGTGTAGTTACTACATACTTGTTAAATAAGGCTGTACCTGCAATCACCCAATACAGCGAAGCTATTAGAAAAGCTAGTGAAGAAGAGCGAAATAAGTTAGCAGCTAATCTTCAGGATAAGCAAAGATCTTTTTCTGAACAGATTGCTCTAACTAATAAGCTACAAGCTATAGAACAAGAAGCCACTTTAAAGGCTGATGCACTAACAAATAGAACAGAGGCTAGTGAAAAACGCGCTCTGTCTACTAAATCGCAGTATGCTAAGTCTGTAAATGATATATTAAAAAGCGTTGACACCTACAACGAGATTACAGAAACTCAAATTCAGCATATTGAGACCTTAGGTAATAAAAATACAAAAATAAGCCAAATATATAAAGAACTAGCTGCAAATATTAGAGCAACTCAACAATCTTACCTTGATGAAGCAGATGCTAAGAAAGCTTCTGAAAAGGCAACAGAAGCTCTGAAAAAAGCAATGCAAGACCAAATGAGTATACAAAAGGAGCTAAATGCTCTGGCTGTGCAAGAAAAACTTGCTCAAGCAAAAGTATCTGGCCGCGAAGCAATGGATAAGCAGGGGCTAGTATCTGGCATATCAAAACTATTTACTGAAATAGGAAGTAGTGGTGCTAAATTCAGTGACAAAATAAAAGCAGGACTAGGCGGAGGCTTAGAACTAATTGGAAGTAAGTTAGTAGGGCTAATAAATCCAATAACGACTCTATTACAATCTATTGCAGTACTAGGTACTGCGTGGGATATGCTAAGTGGATTTTTAGGTAAAAATGCTAAACAGGCAGAAGAAACTCAAAAAGCCTTTGAACAATTAAGAGAAACTTCCAAAAATGTAGATAACGTTTTAAATGATTTAAGCAAACGTGATCCATTATATAGAATTTCTACTTCTGCTTTACTTGCAAGAGCAAATGCTTTTGACGAGATAGCTACTGCTGCAGAAAAAACTTTTAATAAAATAGAAGCTCAAGTAAATACTGCTAACTGGTTTGATAAGTTAGTTGATACCGCTAAAGCAGATGTCGGTCTTGGCCTACTAAAACAAAGCGCTACTGAAACTGCTTATTCTATTAACCAAGCTTTTAAGGTACTACCAGAAAGTATAGAAAAAGCTAATTTAGCTTCAGCTATAAAAGATCTGGCTGGTGTTAGCCCAGAAGACTTAAAAGGCTTAAAGCAAGCCTTGGCAGAATCTCCAGAAGCCTTTATGGATTTAGCCCCAAAACTAATAGAAAAAGTAAAGGCAACCGGACAAGAAATAAATAACCTAGCAGCTAGTGGCAAGAAGTTAGACGATACGTTTGCAGCTACTACAAAAGTAGTAAAAGATCTATTTACGGCACTACAGCCTACAGATAATATAGCAAAAATCGGCTATCAAATCTTACAGATAGGCCAATCTTTAGGCGAATCTATAGTTAATACTGACACAGCAGTATCTAAGTTAAAAGAAATAGCTACTGATGCTGATAAGCTGGTTTTATTTAAACCAGAGGATGCAAGATATTTAGCAAAAAATTCTGCATTAATTACAGAAATAACAACTAAATATGCAGGGTTAAAGTCCGCAGAAGAGACGTATGCTAAGGCAGTAAAAGATACTAGAACAGAAATATCTAAACTAGAAGATCAGAAAACTGGTGACGATAGAACCACAAAACGTTTAGCCAAATTAAAGGCGGAACTAAAAGGTCTAGAAGAAGGCCAACAGCTATCTTTGAACTTAAAGTTAGATGCCCAAAAGCAACTACAACCTTATTTAGATAAATTAACTGATACTCAAAATAGCGCTTTTATAAGAGGTGCTCAGTTAGTTCAAGAATCAATACAAAACGGATTCACAAAAGCTAATATCAATGTACAAAAAACATTCTCCGATATTCTAGGAGACACGGTTGCTGCTGCTGAATTAAAAACTTCTCTACAAAAACAAGAGATCGATATTCAGATTAGACAGATAGATGTACAGCTAGACTTAGCGAAAAATATGACCGAGCTTAAATTAGTTCAAGAAGAAGCTAATTTACTTGCAAAACAAAAGAAATTGGAAGAACCAGGGTCTAAAGCTACAGAAGATGATAAGGCAAAGATTGCCGCAGCTTTAGTAGCAAATCAAGCTGCGCAAAAAACTCTAAGTTCTTTTACAGGCGGAAATCTGCTAGCACAAATATTGCCAACATTAAAAGCAAAAACTTCTGAAACTTTAACTCCTCAACAAAATGCCGCAATATCTGCAGCTAGATCAGGAGCACAAGCACTACTACCTTTAGCTCAGACAATAGGAGGTGGAGAATCTCAGAAAGCAGGATTAGAAGCATCAAAAACATCTTTGGATATTCTACTGGATAGAAAGAAAATTGTAGACGAAAATTTCCGTATTCAACAGGAAAGCCTAAAGCGAGATGTAGAAAAGCTAAACATTGATAAGAAAATTAATGATATTGCTTCAAAAGGTCTACTATATCTAGATGCTGAAAGTGCTGCTCGACAAAGCAGACTAGCTTCTGCCGACCTAGATTTACGAAACAAACAAGAGCTGTTAGCTATTAATAAGCAAATAGCGGACGCAGAGTTTGCTTCAAAAGATCCTAGAGCCGATAAACAAAGCAGAGATAGTGCATTAAAAGCGGTAAAAGAGCTAACAGATAGAAAAACAACGCTTGAATCTCAACAAAGACAAAAAGGTTTGGTAGCAGATTTAGATGCTCAAGAAAATCTGCGTAAAGCTTCCGTAGAAACCTTTAAGTTCGAAATAGGTTTAGAGTATCAAAAATCCTCGCTAAGAGCAACTAATCAGCAAGCTTATCTATCCTTAAAAACACAGGAGTTAGATTTATTAGCCCAATTAGATGCCTTCTATGGAGAAGATATATCTAAAAAGAAGACTTTGTTAGATTTGGAAAGCCAAGATGCTGCAAGCAAGGCAAAAGTAAACGAACTTACTAATGCTTATATTCTTAAACAAACAGATTTAGTTGAAAGACTATCTAAGCCAGGTCAGTCCGAAGCCCAAATAAAATCTTTACAAGATCAATTTAAGGCTAACGATGATGCGTATGAGAGCGCAAAATCAAATGAAGAAAAACTAAATGAGTTTGTAAAGCAGCGAATTGCTTCTCAAGGCGAACTTAATGCTCTACTTGCTAAACAAAGTGAAGAAATGAAGCGTATAGTAACCGCCTCAGAATCTCTAGGTAATTTATTTGGAGATCAAGGTGCTTCTGTAGGCTCTGCTCTTAAGAGTATGGTCGAAATGAGGAATAAGCAAGATGAAATAATCTTGAAAAAGAATGAAGCATTAAAACAGGCAAAAACTTCTGCAGATATAGCTAAAATAGAGGCTAAAGCTCAGAAGGATCTACAAACTAATGAGTTAAATGGTGCTATTGCAACTATTAGTAGTACTAAAAAGGTATTCAAAGAAAAAACAGCAGGATATAAAGTTCTTGATGGCCTAGAAAAAGCAATGCACGTTCAGCGACTGGCAATGTGGGTAACAGAAAATGCAGCTACCATAGCCGCTTTGCCTGGAAAAATTGCTGGAGGTGTTGCGGAGTTATTTAATCAAGGCGGTTTCGCCGGATTTGCAGGAGCAGCAGCTTTCTTAGCAATAATGGCAGGTCTTGGTTTTAGTAGTGGCAAGTCAGCTAGGGCTCCAGCAGGCTTCACAGCAGCAGAGCAGCAAAAAGTACAGGGGACTGGAGTTAAATATAACGCAGTAGGTAATCTAGTAGAGAGCCGTGGTGGTGTAACCGGAGACGTTACCGCAGTAGCAAATTCTGTTAAAACAAGTATAGATGAGCTAAGTAAAGAGTTCTTTGGTATGCTTGGTAGCGGTAGTAGTAGAATCATACGCGCACTAACAGCCATCGAAGAAAATACTGGAAATACTGTAAAAGCTATGCTAGGAAAGTTAATAGGCCTAGGGGCTGGATCAGCATTTGGTACGATGGAGGGCTCAAGTGGTAGCGGGATAATGGGCAGTTTATTCGGCAAATCTTCCACTACTATTGCAGATGCGGGTGTAGCAATTAAAGGTACTTTAGATAATTTATCTAAAGGTATCGGCGATTTCAAACAATACGAGAATGTTGTACGTAGTAGTTCTAGCCTATTTGGATTAATAAAAAGTACTTCTTATAGAACAAACATAAAGGACTTAGAAGCCAATATTGTAAATGCTTTCAGCGATATATTCGGAAATGTAAGTGAAGCTTTAGTGGCCTCTGCGGAAGCTTTAGAGGGCAGCGGTAAACGTGCGGCTGACCTAATAAAAGAAATTCCTGTAGAGCTGAAAGTAAGCGTAAAAGGCATGAGCGGCACAGAAGCTGCAGATGCCATTATGTCAGCAATAAGTGTTGAACTTAATGCTGCTGCACTTAAAATATTCCCTTATATTGAGCAATACAATAAAATTGGCGAAGAAATGTACCAGACTGTAGCGCGCATTGTAAAAAATGGCGAAACAGTTAAAACAGGTCTAAGCATGATCGGAAAATCAATAACTGGTCTAAGTTTAGAAGCTACTGTAGCTGCTCAAGAAGATTTAATCTCTAAAGTAGGTGGTGTCGATAAATTCAGTAGTGGTATAGAAACTTACTTTGATAATTTCTTTGACGCATCTACTAAGTTTGATTTTAGATTAAAGTCGCTAACACAGAAGTTCAAAGAAGCCAACGTAATACTGCCAAAATCAAAAGCTGAATATACTAGCTTAGTTAATAGTTTAGATGCTGCAAATGCCGATCAAAGAACACAACTTGCGTTCTTGATTAACAATGCAGAAGCTTACAATAACTTATTAAGTGATCAAAATTCTGCTCTATCTGATACTATCTCTAAACTTGAAGACAGCGTTGCTAAATTCAAGGATTTTGCAAAAACTGTTCGTGATTTTAGGGACAGCTTACTACTAAGTGGCAGCTCTATTGCGACTCCAACAGAGAAATATGTTGAAGCAAAAACTCAATTCGAAGCTACCTACGCTTCAGCCTTAGCAGGCGACAAAGATGCTATGAGCAAGCTAACAAGCATATCTCAGACTTTCTTGGATATGTCTAAGCAACTATTTGCAAGTAGTGGTTCTTATACCGCTGATTTCAATATGGTAATTCAGAAGCTAGACGAAGCTCAAATATCTGCACTGGCTAATGCCGATGTAGAACAGCTAAAGCTAGATTACGCTAAAAATACTGTGGACTTACTAACAACTATTGATGCTAATATTGCTGCAATAGCAGGAGTTTCCGCTCACG
>OGVN01000016.1_pt1 | contig 21570 bp, 12 predicted proteins | sample 1575751 | NCBI WGS metagenome assembly OGVN01 (sample SAMN07581530, study PRJEB24739) | freshwater metagenome | place: Singapore | collected 2015-01 | reverse complement strand
ATAGTTTAAATCAGCTTTCAGCATTGTATTATACACAGACAAACTAACATCAGAAAGTTGTTGATAATATTTCGACCACATGTTAATTACATGATCAACCGCGTCTCTGTTTATTTTATCAACCTTTGTTTCAACATCAAGAATAGTCTCAGCTTTCTCAAGACCTAACTTTTCGTAAATCTCTTGATAAATTGCAGATTTCTTTTTCTCATCTTTACTTCCTTCTGAAAGAGTTTTAATACTTTCTTTTATCAATCCTACCTTTCTTTTGAATTCAGCTTTCTGCTCGGACTCAGATCCAATTACAGTTCTTTTAAGTGTCGCATAGAATCCTCGTTCAAATGCATTTCTTGCCGTGTGAAATGATTCTCCATTAGGTCTAGTTTTATGAAAGTCACTTCCATAACTGTCAACTTCTGATCTGAATATTTTAGAAGCACGAGCGATACCTGTTTCAAACGCTGACACGCCCATCTTAGCTAATATCTCTCCGCCAGATTTTACCCCAATAAAAATTGTATCAGCCAGTACTTTTAAGTTAGCTGATTGATTAGAAACAAATCTACCAATACCTTTACTGAAGTACAATCTCAAATCTCTAGTTTTGACTTTTGATTTTAACTCGGCAGCATTCGTATATCCTTTGTATTGATACACCATTGCTTGAACACCATCAAGAATTCCGTTTAATCGCAAGTTATCCATAGCTTCAACAGCTGCATAACCATCTCTAACATTCATCTTCTCAAGATCCATAGCCATAAACTCCTTAATAAGCTTTTGCTCTTCTGGAGTAAATTGATCCATTTCGATTGTTTCAGAAAGCGATTTGAACATCTCTTTGTTAATCTCACGAATATCAGCATCATAGTCTGTTACATGCTCAGGATTTTCATCCATCTTTTTAATCTCAGCTTGCAGTTCTTTTAACGTCATTTCTGAATTGATAATTCCAGCATCAACTAATCCTTTGTAAGTTTCAAGTAAATCATTTTTTACTTTCTCTTCAATATCAGAAAGAACTTTATCACTGTATTCATTTATTTCGCCAATAACTGTAGCCATTCTGTATGATGGATCACCACCGTTTGATCGAGTAGGTTTTAATGCATTGTAAACCTTGTCACCGATTTCCATGTACGACTCAAAGTCATCAATCATTGATGGATCAATCGATGTGAATTTTTTACCCATAGCAACAACTGTAGCTTGAGCATTTTTCAAACGTTTTATTTTTGATCTTAATGAACGAGCATCTTTTAGTTTTTGGTCATAATCAGCGTCATTCATTAACTTGCTAACATAGTCAAGGTATTTACCTACAGTAATTGGGTTATCGACATTCAGCTTAGAGAAACGCTCTACAATAATAGCAGCCTGTTTAGCGTTAATCTTTCCAGATTTTCTCATTTCCTTAACAATCGCAGCAATCGCACGTTGTTTGTTTTTAAAGTCCATTTTAGAGTCACGTACCGCTTTTGCAATTTGCTGTTCTACAGTTGGTGCTTTACGTTTTTTTCTTGAAGAACGAGCTCCAGGCTCATACGACATAATGTCATTGTATTCATTCTTTATATCTTCAGATAAATCAGAATTCAGAATCAATGAAGAAATTTCTTCTGTTGACATTTTACCATAATCCTGATCAAGACTATACAATGCGTCATATTTACTTTCAGCGTTTCTTACTTTGTAAATTTTATTGAATAACTTCTCAAGCTTGCTGATTTTGCTTTCCGGAATAACTGACTCATATCCATTTGCAGTATTACTTATATAGTTTTCTTTGAATGGTTTGATTATAGTATTTCCTTCTGACACTTGAACGTCATCTGGAGCAAACTCATTTGTAGTTTGAGCGCGTGTTCTTCCATTCCAATCAGCAACTACCATATCATATCCTTGCTCATTAGCAATTTTGGTTACGTATGCTAATTGAGTGTTTGCATCAAATGCAGCACCTGGGTATTCGGATTCAAAACGTTCTTTCGCTTGTTCGAATAAATTATCTGGATCAGTATTGAAATCATACACCTTTCCTTGGTCCACTTTTACAATATACTTACTTGGTCCACTCACCATAGATTCTCCATCTTCTGGTCGAGTGTAGTATTGAGCAATTCCACCAACTTTACCAATAGCATTTGCCTCACCTTTTGATGTAGCCAACGTTCCTCCAGAACCTCTCTTAATAGTTTCAAATCCATTTCCTCCCACATGGTAGAATACGAAGTTTCCTTTTCCGTCTTCAGTAAGATTCGCATAATTTGATGAGTTCTCTGGGGATATTCTTTTCTTTCTAGTGTTTCCAGCAACACCGTCTTCAATCTTTTCACCAGTACGTAATTTACGCGACATAGTGTTAATGAAATCCAATACATCTTGACGAGATGCAGTTGATCCAAAAATTGCTGGAAGACCTAGCTTCTTAGCGATCTCGTTAATCAACTGTTTGAATGCATGAAGTTTTGTAGTTGATAACTCGGTTTCTGCCGCAGAAATGATACCTGTTAATTCTGCCAAGAACTCTTCAGATTGTTCCGCGCTTTCATAATTTGAAATGAACTTATCTAATTTTTCGATCAGTTGCTTATCAGAAATAATTCTACGAAGACCGTTCGCCATATCAATCGCTGCACCAGAAGTAAATGCTTTCTTCATGAAAATATCATGGAAAGCCTCATGGAATACAGTTGTATCGTCCGCTATTTCTAAATTGATATGGATCTCTCCATTTACATACTCACCAGAAGATTGTCCTTCTTCATTGGCAACCTGTTCTTTTGTCATTCCAGCAGCGCGCGCGATACCAGCATTGTAAGCGTCAGTTGTTTTGTGAAGATATATTTTTGTCTTCGGAAGAGCTTTAGAAACTAATCTCGCTGCTTTCAATAGTTTTGTGTCTACATCAGCATATTCTTCAGACTGCAACATTTGTTCGATCGATTCAGCGTTCGCTGCTTTCGTATCGATACCATAGTTTTTAGCAGTCTCGTAAGCCTGGTCGTAATCATCAAAATATTCCCCTTCTCCAACTTCGTATTTACCAGTTGGATCGTATGCGAAAAATACCACATCAGGTTTAGTCCTTAAACTTGAGTTAGGCGCGTCCCATCCTTCCGGTGCATATTCCTCATTAAATTTCAAACGTGCAACAGGACGGAATCCGTTCTTAACGTACTCTTTCTCAAGATACGTAGCAAATCCTTCCATGAAACGACCTCCCTCTTTTACGCGCGCATCTTGAAGTAATTTACTTACTCCTTTGTATTTCATGTTTGGGTCCTTGAATAGACCTCCCATGTATCCGTCAGCTTTCACGTAGCCACCATATTTTCCATCTTCCGATATGAAAATCTTTCCACCTTCATCGATGATTGCTTGTGCTTCCTCTGGTGATACTGGAGAAACTTGCAAGTCGTCTCCTTTTCCAGCTTTTTTCATTTCAGCTCTGGCAGCTTCTAATGATTGTGAATAAAGATTTACGTCCTCAGTTTCTTTGAATGCTGGAGTTACTTCTTCACTTGTGACAGTGCTATTGCCAGTATCTGCTTCTGGCTGCGCGGCTTCCCGTTGGCTCCCTTCTCCTTGCCCGACTTTTTGTTGTCCCTCATCAGTTCCCTGATATTCGACTGTACTACCTTCTGTTGTACCTTCTTGTTGTTCGACGTTGTTTTCTTTAGTGGCATTTTGACTAATAGTTTTTAGTTCTTCATTAATAGCGTTTATTCTTTCTTTTTGAGCAGAGACTAACGCTTCGTCTTTTCCTTTTATTTTTTCTTCAAGTAAAGTTCTTTCAGTAAGAAGTCCTACAGAAGACATTTTTTGTTCATCTGATAAATTATCCGGAAGTTTTGAGAAGATAGCTGAGGCTTGTTTAATTGAAGCAATTTGCTCCTTCCCTTCATCTTTTGACAATTCCCCTGTTGCAACTTTAGATTTTATGTCAGTGAAAATAGCAGAACGCATATCTGCATCTGCTAATGTCATTTCCATTAATCTTAATTGATCAACATTATTTATAGTTTTAGCATTCTTGATTAAATCAACAGATGCCGGAGCAGTGTGCATAATTCCACCACCTAATGCTCCTAGATATCCAGCCTCAAGAATTTGACCTGTAATATCCCATGCAGTTCCACTATTAAAGTAATTGTTACCTTTTACGGCATCATAAGCTTCTTTCAATCCAACACCAAAACCTTCTTGTGTTGCTTCGGTTGAGAATTCAGTAAACATCGCACCAAGTGTATTTACACCAGTTGCTGCTAATTTTTTCTTTATATTATTCTCAATAGCTAATTCAATCATCTCCTTTCCAGCATCTTTCGGTAAATCCTTAAATGTGTTCTTGATGATCATATTTGTAAAATTCTGACCAAGAGGAGATTTAGATAATGATTTACTTACTCCGAATTTCTCAAGAGCACCTACAGCAAATCCATACAGTGTAGACATTAAAACTTTTTCTCCATCTGAAACACCAGCAAATTCTGGGGCATCAAATTGATCTTTCAGTTCGTAATAACTTGTAGCGTAGAATGGAGCGAACTCAGCAGTTGCTACGCCTAATTTAGATGCTCCAATTTTTCCGGCAGCACCACCAAGTCCTCCTGACCCAATAATATTCCCAGCAGTTTGAGATAATGAAAATAATACTTTTGTAATATCGCTTCTTTCTTCTGAAGCCATATACTCAGCAGTTGTTCCGCTACCAATAACTTCTCGTATAAATTGCTCTTGCGCTCTTTTTGTATCTTCTGAATCAGCACCCATTAACCCAGCTCCCAATCTTAGAACGTCTGTCAATCCTTTTGAAAAGTTATAAGCAAGCCCACCGCCAAATGAACCTGTTGATTCTTTAATGATTAAATTACTTGCAGCAGCCTCTCTAATTTGATCGTTAAATGTGTATATATCCCCAACGCTTGATTGAATGTTTTTTCTTTTTGAATCCAATTCGTCAGCCATTTCTTTTAACTGCGGAACATATTCATTATTTAATTCGTCAAGAGATATTTCACCGCTTTCATACTTAGCCTTTATATTTTCTGAATATTCATTTAGATCAGCGTATTGCTTTTCTAAATCTTTACCAGCAGCAGACAAGTCATTCATGTAGTTGTTTGATGCATCAATAACTGATTTATCCATCTCAAGATTTGCATAAGCAGCTTGTGCCGCCTTATCATCTATAGTGTTACCTGTACGCATCGCGTATTTCATCCTGTCTTTTGTATCGACAAAATTTTCTTTTGATTTCTGGAAGTATTCAGATCGAGCAGTTTTAGCTTCTTGCGTAGCTGTGATGATATCAGTATCAGGTTGAGATGTTGATCCATACGAACCCTCTATGTCTAGTAAGTTCTGAACCTCACCCTCTCCTTCTCCTAGTCGTATTTTAATATCTACAGGCTGTGGATTGAATTCTTTCAATGTAGTTTCAGCTCCAACCATTTTGATTTTAGCATCGATCATCTCTTTATCAGAGTTTGATCTAATAAATTCTTGTAATAACAATGCTTGCTGCAAGTCATCGTCATGTGTCCAGTTATCAAGTGAAACCATCATAGTTTCTCCATTTGGAGCTATAACCTTCATTTCATCAACAGTTGCTCCTGATTGAATAAACTGAAAGTCAGGAAATGAGTTTTTCAACAACGGAACGACTTCTTCTTCTTCTTTACCTATTACTTTCGAATTAATCAGTTTTAGATTGTCAGAAAGCTCTTTCTTTTTAACTTGCTCAACATCTTCTGTTACTCCTGAGAATTTGGCTTTAGCTGCATTGTATTCAACATTTTTTCCGAAGTAATAATTAAGAGTATCTACAGTTTCTTTTTTATGCAAAGGTTCCCATGTCGTAGACTTAGGAAGTCTTCGCTGCCACTCTCCATCACGAACTCGATACTCGTTTAGCTCCTTCCCAGGATACCCAACAAATACCTCTTCATCTTTTGACGCAGAAGCCTTGACGTTAAAATGCTTATTCAATGCAGCAACTCTTGCTGGATCTGTAATTGGTTTGTCAAAATTTTCAACTTGTTTTCCTCCAGTAAATGTAGTGTTACTGTACTCCATCCATACAGGTTTACCTGTTGAATTATCAAGTCTGTATTTTTTACTTTCTTTTCCTGGATACCCAGTATAAATATCAGTTGGCTTCTTTTCTTTTGTAGTAGAAGATACCGAAGGCTTTTGCTCCTTTTTCTGACCTGTAACCGGCAATCCAGCTTCCTTTACTGCCTCTGTATAGAAGTGAGAATCCTTCGAAGTAGATTCTTTTTTTTTTGGAGTTACAGAATATTTACTTTTAAAATCCTCTACAACGTATTTTATATTAGCTTCTGGTTCGTTATTAGCGATCATTTTTTTAACGATACCATCAAGCCTAGCTCTGTCTTGTTCGTTTAATTCTCCTCCGTTTGGCATTTTAATAATTATATTTAGTTCTTAAATCTTCCTTGTTATTGCTTTTATTAACTTTATACTTTGGATCTTTATCCATTCCGCTATTATAAAAAATTCCCCTACCTTGATCATAGAATGTTATAGCGTCATTTGCATTCTTTGTATCAAATGCGAACTCAGCGAAACCTTCTGGATTTTTTATCTTCTTTATGAATTGTTTAGTAGTTTTTTCGCTACCTTTATCGTCAGTAGTTACAGTTGTTTTGTATACACTTGTCACTCCATTTCCTTCTGGAATGTATTGGTAATCTTTAGAAAGCATACTGTAATCAGCTTTATCCCAGGCTTGTCTTACAGCTAAGTATCCATTTAAGTAGTTGTTATTTGTCATATCTCCACCCCCACTTCCTCCTCCAGTCGGAGCATGATACCAATCTTGTTTTGCAGAACCAGTAACTTTTCTTCCAGCCTGGATCTCAACCTCTTGCATTACACGTTCTTTCGCTGCTTTCTTCTGTTCTTCAGTTAGAACTGGATTTATAATTCCAGAAGCATTTTTCTCAAGACGAACCATGCTCAACTCGATATCCTTCATTTCTTGGTCAGATAGAGTAGTAGGTTGTCCAGCAGTTTGTTTGATCTTTTTGGCGCGCGCAATTGCTTCAGATACCTTTTGCTGGTATTCAGAATCATTAGAATAGTAATCAGCATTGATAACTCCATTATCAACAAGCACGCTTATTTGTGCGCGAGGATTGTCGTCGTTCGCGATAGTTTCAGCTAGATTAGCTTTCATTAGATTAAACGCTGGGTTTTGACGAATGTCTTCAATATTCATTTCTCCACCTCTACCCATGTCTTTCCACATAGTATACGGGTCCCATCCTTCCATTAGTTTAGAAGTTCCAGCAGCCACATCGACTCTATTTGCTACAATATTCTCTGGAGCATTTATAGAACGCACATCGATCAGATCAGAAATAAGCTCACCTGTCTTTGGATCAATCTTTGACATGTAAACTCTTCCATTATCTGATACTTGCATTTTTGCGTTTTGTAAGTCAGCCAATTGACCGAACTGATTAGCCAACTCAAGTTCAAATGCAGATGCTTGTATTAAGCCGTTTTCATCAGGCTGCTGACGTTTCAATACCTCTTGATATCGTTGATCAAAAGTCTTTAATGAATTAGCTAAAGTTGAGGTATAGTCATTCAATGTAGCTAAATTGTTACTATATTCCTTTGGAGATAATTCACCGGCTTTTAATGCTTTATTCCATTGTTGAACCTTACTCTTTCCGGTATAGCCAAAATCAAGTAGAATTTGATTTGCAGTTTGATTCTGAGTTGCATCAATAGAATTGATATACGCCTCAGTATCCATCGCTTTAGCGTCAAGAGCATCTCTTTGAGATTGTCTATCTTTTTGTATCTCATCCAGTTTTCCAGCCAACTTGCCAGTCAGTGCTGACCAATCAGTGGATCTTTCTGGCGATACATATCCAGCGTATTCCATATTAATTAATAAGGGTTTGTAGGGCTGTTTAATGAAGCCCAGTTGTATATATCTCCTGTACCAGTCAATCCAGTAAATCCATCATCATTAGATGGATTTGCACCAGCTTGATTTGTTGCTTTTTTCTTTTTGTTTCTGTATAAATCTACCCCTTGCGCTCCATATCCTAATGCCGATGTAGCAGATCCAAACATTTCTCCAACTGCATCAGATTTTTGAGCAGCTGCATCTGCTTTTGCTTGTTGTGCTCCTGATAATTTCATTGCTCCAAGTTCGTAATCTCGAATTGATTTTCTTGCGTTAATCTCAGATTGTGCGGCAGCCTGTGCAGCGTCTCTTTGATATTTAGCTTGATCAGCCTGTGCAGCTAAATCCAATTCCTGTGCATTTTGTGCAGCAACAATGTTTCCAGCTGATCCAATCACTCCCTCGGCTCCAGCGGCTTGAGATGCAGACAATGCAGATGCAGTATATCTATCAAGACCTTGTTGAGCTAAATCAAATCCCAAAGTAGGAACTTGAACCTGTGAAAATGGGTTCTGCTCCTTTATGTTCGCGATTTCACTAGATGCAGCAGATGCAGCCTTAGCCGCGTCCTTCTCTGCTTTATTTTGCTTTATGTATTTTGCTGCGCTCATTCCTAAGCCAGCCGCTGCGATTGCTGCCGTTGCTACTGCCATACCTTAATTAATTCTTGACAATTATTGTCACCACGTTTAAATCCGCAATTTTCATACTTCTTTATTAAGTGCTGATTTTTAATTGATGTGTAAATATAGTTAAAACCTTTATCTTTTGCTAATTCTGATAGAACATTTATTAAAAATTCTATACATTCTCCTCGGTTACTTTTCTTGTAGTTCTTATTTGAAACAATGAATTCTATCCATGCCATTTTAGAATTTGTGAAATACAAGAATCCGGCACATACATTTTCTCCGTTGCTAGTTACCATTATTCCACATTTACCATTTTCTGGCAACATATCTTTAGTTGGTGCGGTCCAATTCCAATCTTCCCACCATCCTTTTAGGATTTCGTCGTAATCAGATTCAATTAAAAATCTAGCTTCCATTATGCAAAGTTAAGGATTACTTTTGAAAACAGAAGATCCAATTGAAAATATTTCTACCTCTTCGTCTGAAGTTTTTTCTAAAGTAACCTCCATATAATATCCTCTGGCTCCGAATGATTCAGCCATTGAATTTTTTACAAACACGATAATATCACCAGGAGATGGAACTGTGGATCCAATCGACGCTAATGTAATAGTCGTTAATGAATGAGAAGATATAGTGCCTAGTAGCACTAATGATCCAGATCCATTTACGACATACGCTTTATCTCCGTCACTTATCGATTGATCAATATTAAACCCAAACGTTAGTACAAGTGCATTGTATGATAACATACTTCCAATTCCTTGAGTTGATAAGGATAATGTATCGTAAACTCCATCATCAGGTCTTCTAATGAACGCGTACCATTCGCCCTCTTTTTCTTTGTAGTACGTAGATGCTATCTCACCGTTAGACATATCAGTAGTAACAACCGTATCCCATGCATGTGTTCCATCTATGGATACTGTTTTGTACATCTTGTTTACTAATGGTTCTTGATTGAATATTGTCGTCATAGATGACGGATACTGCACATCGTAAAACGTGTTTCGTATAGAATTGTCATTATGTTTGTACATGCAACCATTCTTCCAGGTGTAGAATGAGCTATTCATATTGTCCATCCAATCGGGTATGAATGACCAGAAAGATGACCATGCACTTGATTTACTGGAGTATGTTATAGTTTCACTTGCCATTGAACAAAGGTACTAAAAAATCAGCAAACATGAGAGTCGCATACTTTTCCATTGTGACATACTTTTAATGATGACAATGAATCTTGTACCTTATAGAATCTTTCTCCTCCCATAAATTTTTCAATTCCTCTATGATCAATAAAGATAGTGTCATTAACTACTGGTACATTTCCAATTCCGTTGTGATACATTAATGTATACACTGGGCTTATTAAACATGCGTCAGTTCCATTATCTGAGAAATTCTCAACATCCATAGCAAATGGCGTTAGGTTTATTCCTGATTCTATAGATATACGTATGGTAGCTGAAGCTGAATCTCCAAAGCAATTTGTGGCTACTAACTCTAATGTGTAATCACATGTAGTTGTGGGAACTCCAGATAGTATTCCGGTAGATGTATCAAATGAAAGTCCTTCTGGAAGAACTTCTCTGTAGCATGGACCTATAGGTGTAATCGTACCTGTACCAAATGAAAGAGTTGGTAATGATGATACACATTTTATTATTGTACTGTTTGCGCTTACAGAAACGTTTTTTGTTACTCCTTTACAATCTACTATTGAAAATATACTTCCTTTGTCTCCACCAGTCAGTGAGTACTCCTTACATGTCGTAACTATTTCCCATGATGTAGGGTTGTTTGTGGCTGAAATTATTATATTAACTGATTCATTCATTACTAATGGGATATCAGCTTGATCTATAACTGGCACTGCTACTTCTGAGCAATCACACTCACCATATGAATAACAGACTCCATCGGCATCAATTGCCATAAATACTCCTCCAGAAACAGGTGGTGCTCCCATAGATGTTGCTGACATTAAGTGATATGAATTAGCTCCATTATATCCTGTTACTCCATCTGCATCGTCATATACTCTACATCCAACAGTTGGTAATGGATCAACTCCATCGTGCCATTTTTGATCGTTGGCAGTCTGTGAGCAAACATTCGATATGGTACCGTTAGTTGTATCTATGTAAAAAGAAGTTAGTGATGGATTAGACTGAGATAAAGACCATGATGTAGATGGAAGTGGTGAATATACTGATAATACCGCTTCTCCATTTGTTGTATTCTTGCTAAATGTAATTGTACCTGTTCCGTTATCAACAAGACCGTCTAACGGCTCTACAAGCTTTATATCGTCTGGATCAACACCATACGCTATTAAGTCATTATAATTATCCGGACTATTTAATCCTATATATCCTGTATCGCCTACTACTACATTGTTATATCTTAGCACAAATCTAGCTGGCGTTCCTGTTAGCGTATGATCAATTCCAGCATTACCAATAGTATCTCCGAAATCAACATCTAAGTGTTTCGTTGATTCACCGCCAGAATACGATGCTGTGCCTGACCCCATACTGTCTGTATTATCCCATATCAGGTACAGATATTCTAAATCACTTGGATTAGAGAATACAAATGTTCCTATATATCTACTTCCAGCTAATGTTATAACTATCGGTGTGGCTAGTGAAATTATAGTTTCTCTATCAAGCTCTGTATACTCAGTATTACTTACTAGATAATACGCCTTATTGTTTAATGATGGCGTAAAGTCTTTTACATTTGGATCAGTATTTATAACTCCACTCATGATTGTAACAGTTGCACCATCATAAGGCATGTAATCTATCCCTCCGAAGCCAGTAAGTGAGTCAAATAATGCTAATCCATTTGGAGACTCATCAATCGACCCTAAGTCGTATGCCGCACTTCCAGAATAACTAAATCTTCCTTCTAATTTCATTTTACTACATTGTTTTTAACTATTATTACGATATGTCCTTTAGGTCCTCTTGCTTGAGTAAGAGTGAAAGCCTCTCTTAATCCGTCACAATAAGTAACTGATATTTTAATACTTCTGTTTGCAAGAGTTGTATTTTCTGTAAAAGTACCCTTTATGTCAGCATTTCCTGATCCTGTAGATGGTACAGCTAAAGAAAGCCAAGATGTGCCAAAACCATTATCCACTTTTGCTAATGTCCATGAAGCACTTGTCTCTATTGAAAATAAAAACATTGGTGTAAGTTGTGCTGCTTTTTTAACAGACAGCGCATTTCTGCTGATCGATAATTCGCATGTTCTGACGCTTGAATCGTTTGAAGCTAATACGTACAAATCTTTATCTGGATCGTATGCGCCAAGTTTTTGACTGTATGGATTGTTACGCATCAAATCTTTGAAGTAATCAACCATTCCGTTACTTGATATTTCTACGATACCATCTTGCCCCATTTTCAAAACTGACCCACGCCTAGCGTCTGTAAAGAATACTGTATTTCCGTACATCGAGAATGACTCTGGATTTTGAGAAATACCCCATTCTCCCTTGTATGGATTTTGGGTCCCTAATACCTCTGGTATAGATACAACACTTCCTCCACCTACTGCATCGTACATTAAGTTTTTACCGTAAAGAACTTGTGATACCTTATTCTCTTGGAATACGATTAAATCCGTATCACGAGCGTACAACTTTTGTATTGCTCCAAATTCGCTGTCTAAGTACTTAAAGTTGGCGATTGATAGATTGAATTCATTCAACTTATTAACGCCCGTGTTTTGACCGTAAATTCCACTATAGCAAATTGCATTCTCACTTCTTCGTTGTCTGTAGTCTTCTACCGCAGCATTTACTCTAGGACTCAATTGTTTTTCAGTCGCATTCCAGTCGTCCTTTATTCTGTCTGACTCCAGCCCATTTCCGAACGACCATCCGTTATAATCAGAGTTTACGTTCGATGGGTTATTCAATTTTATTAATGCAGATGTCGTGAATCCGTTTGTTGATGTTTGATTTACGTTATCTGGATTGTCTGCTGTATTTGTTAAGTGTACACCATTTGATCCAATAGGGAACGTTTCAACTGTTTCGTGATATACCTCGAGAATGTTTTCATCTGGTTCAGTTTCACAAATTGTTGGTTTGTCTTGTTGGGTGATAGTGAAATGAATTACAAGTTTATTCTGATTATAATTAAATGATCCCGGATAGGATGAGTCATTTCCTTCAAGATTTGCTGGCATTCCTCCTTTTATAAGCATTCTTATAGGTGCTGATAATACAGCTTGCATGGTAGTTCCGCTATCTATTACATTGGTGTCAAAGTCAGTATTATTTCCGGCTTCTAATCTCCAATTGCTTCCACGTATAAATGTAACCGTCTTGCCTCCTTGATTTGATCCATTTGGATACATGAATACAAATAAATCCTTGGCTCCAGACTCCCACCACCATTCTTCAATGTTTTTGTATTTTCTTGGTGAAGGTGGAAATACTTGTAATGATGTATTTACGTTTTGATTAAATGTGTCCTCTAATACTTGTAATGTTATGACGGCTCCTGTTTCTATAGCTATATCAGTGTTCCATCCATTCATTGGAGCTATAGCTACAGGATCACCTAGATAAAGACTCATTGATCCTGTAGATCTTACATTTATTATGTATTTATCCCCCACTACAAGACCATTTAATGAGTTAAATTTGATAGGTATCTGAGTAGAAGATGTTATTGCTACGTACTGATAGACTCCTGGTGTGATTATATTATTTGTTGATATTATTGAATATGACGAGGATGAATTAGATTCAGTTTGGAGTATAGCATCAAATTTATTTTGAGATGATATTTTAATAGTTATCCTATAATTATAATTTGTAGATGCAAATTGAGATAGTGATGACGAGTTATTTACTTCCAATGCAGATTCATTCCCATATCCATAATGGATGGGATTTTCTATGTAATTAAGTATCCCGTTAACTGGAAATGGTGGTGTTTTTGAGTTTATTATATTACCTATAAATTCACCGCCACCTACAGCATCGCTTCCGTAGAAGAATACTCCATTATTAGATAATTCTGTAGTCGAATCAACCTTTATCTTAAAATACAATCCAGGAAGTCCATTGGATATAAATCCAGATGACTTTTGAGCAAGTTCAAGCACTTTGTATTTTTTGTTTGAATGCGTTACTCCAGCAGATGTTGATTTGAATATTACATAGCCACCTATCTTTATTTTATCTCTATCAGGTTCATTTATCATAAACCATCGATATATTCCATCTGTATAAAACACAATCGGGAATACGTTGTAGTATGACTTCTGAGACTGTTTTACAACTATTCTATACCCAGTAGCCCAGCATGGAGCCGTGTTTTTAATTTCAACAAGTAGACTGTTTCCTGTGTCTGACTGTGTAGCTGGGATATATGTTGTATTATTCTCTGATGTAAGCACAGTAGTGGTTCTACCGTAGTCGTCTAAGTATTCAATACCAACCTCGTAGTCTCGATCTGATCTCCATGTTTGAATTGGAGTCCCGTTTCCTGTTGATTCTGAAGAGTATGAAAGTCTAAGGTTGATTTTTAAATCATCACCATTACAGTCTTTTATGTCGTAAAATTGCTGGTAGTTCCCGTAAGCAAGCCTATTTCCAATAAAATCTTGAGCTTTGGCTTTTAACGGAACATTGTCAAACATCCGAGTTAACTGAGTTTGCTCAAGTACAGCATATACTTTGTTGTTGTTAAATGCGAATGTATGAGTAGAATTATCGTTCAGATTTAATTTATCCTTGTTGAATGATTCCACAATAGAAATATTGTTACTTCGCGTATCATGCATAAGTAATTGTATTTCTTTAACATTTACACCTCCTGTTTCGAATGAAAGCACTGCTGTATTGTAGTAATTAGTCATAGACTTATTGTTACCAGCAGCATAGTCTAGTTCATATTCTTTTGGGGCAAATGCACTGGCTGAGAACGGGCTAAATGAACTGTATTCGTTATCGCTGTACTTATATCTGTAAGCGAACATCAAAAACTTTTCAGATAGATTGTTCGATTGAATAGTGGTATCGTTCACTAATTGAATACTTGGGGAATTCAATGGAGGCGCAAGAATAACATTTATGTCATCCGCAATAAGAGAATCATCTATCGCGTATCCTTTCGCTCGTTTAATATTTATGCGTCTAGGAGGCATATTATTATCTGTCCAGTAAAGGAATCCATTTATGTAATTGATACCAGTTACAATGAATCTTTTATTAAATCCTAAAGCAGTTACTGTAGTTGGGGTAGCTTTTGTTAACAAAAGGACCCTCGATGTAACGCCTGTTTCTTCGTTGAATTCAAATATACCATCAAATGTATCAGCCGCGACTAGCCAGTACATTAAATTATCTGCTTCGTATTTTGTTGACCCTATCGTTCGTGCATTTGCCGTGTCTGGATCAAACCCAGGTACAACATCAGCCAAATCAGCCACTATTGAATTACCTTTGGAATTCCTAGCTGTACCTACATTTGAGCCTGTATCGCTGTCAATGTCAATATTTAAAGCATGTCTGTAAAACCCTTCCGGGATCAATCTTTCATCAAGATCTTTATTCATTCCTCCTCCGAGGAAGTTATTTTTTATTTCAGCCATTTACCTTGTCCTCTTAATGTCATTAATAATCTTGATGGGTGAACTCCACTCATTCTTATTTTTGCGTTATTCCATTCTGCTTTCGCAGCTCTCTGAGCGCGTTGCTTTTCGTACATTGGAATATTTATCTTGTTCTTGATTAATTCGCTATATATGTATCGTATGATGTATTCTTCAGCCATTTTATTGACAACAACTTTCGTGTCATCTCCATTAGCCATACCATCGGATATGTATTCTAGTACAATCAGCTTGTTTGCAACTCCTGATGAAAAATCAATCACTCCTCCGTTGATTCTGAACTCTGGATTTGAATTCATTTCTGCTGGATTTACTCCGAATCTGTAGTTGAAATACCATGCGCCATCAACGTTATAACCCATGCATCCGTTATACATACCTGGTCCCATATACTGTTGCTGCGTCAATCGAGTAATATCAAGATTTGAGTCGCCAATCAACACCTCTCCGTCTGAGTCAAAAAGTAAGTTTAAGTTGTTATCTTGCAGATATCCAAGTGCGCCATTAGCCTTGCTGTTTTGATGCATCTGGAATAATGTTCCATTTACATTCATGGAGATTCTTACCCAGTTAACGTAGTCATTCGGAAGTATGAATTTCAAATTATCTCCGACCATTACCTCAATAGTTTTGATCGAACTGATGTCAAAATTCAATTGCTTTATACCTCTTTTTGCGTGGTAAATTACTTCATGTCTTTTTACGTTATTCAACAACTTATCATCACCAACATACATAGTCATAAAGTCAATTACTATATCCTTTAGCGATGCATATTGATACGATCCGTGGTTCGCGTCTTCTGGAATTACACCTCCGTTGGTGTAGTACTGATATGGAGTGATATATGCCATTATAATCTTTCTTGTTTATCTTGTATTTCTTCTGACTTAGCTGCTTGAACAAGTTCACTCTCACCAATAGATATTCCAGCATACTGTAGAATTTTAACAACTAATTGAGGTTCGTATTCACCTGGCAATTCGAAGTCTTGATAGTCCAGTGCTCCCTGATTAAATACAGGCTCTCCAGCTGACAATGATGAGTATGTCCATTTAGGATCTTTAGGCAGTCTTATGTAGTCGATAGTAATATTCGATGTTATTGTTGATGGGTATACTTTTACACCTGATTCTTGTTTCGTATATACTGGGAATATGACAGATGGTGCTGTATCATGTGATTGATTCAGCATTAACAAGTGTCCTTTTGAAACTTTATCAACTATTATAGAATCGTTGTAAATTACCTCTTCCAATTTCAATACATCTGTAGGAAGTGAAAAATTTGGGGCAGAATAAACACACGTATGTGTCTTTCTGAACATCTCAATTGTTTCAGCTATCTGCTTTACAATATTTGAATATCCTGTATTGTGTAGTCTTGCGTTTTGTTTATTTAGCGCGTTACTGTAATCATAAGGTAATTGTGACACAATATCTATTTGAGCCATTTTAGCCCATAGATTGAATTCTGCTGGGGTAATGTATCCTCTGTTGTCCTTACTAGCTGTTGCAAGGACTGTATTTCGAACGTTATTGATCATTGGATAATTTTAGACAAAGATAATAAAAAAGGGAGAGATATAAATCCCTCCCTTCATTTTTCTTGTTAAAGAGTGATACTATTATGCAATAGCGATTCCTGATACTGCTTTTGTAGGTGCTACTACAATTACTGTTTCTGGGCTGTTTTCGTGAGCTTTAACAAGTGCGTCTTGAATTACATCACGCATTTCATATCCACTAGCTTGTGTTGCATGTGTTATTGTAATAACGTCTGCTCCAGTAGATCCAGATCCGTAAGTAATTGTTACTGTTGTAGTAGATGCTTGCTCTACTAACAATACGTTTCTAGCGGAAATCAATTGATTACCTTCGTCAGTAACTGGGATTGATAAAAATTGTGCCATTTCTTTTAAAAATTTAATGTTTGAGATACAAAGGTAGCAATTATTCTGCTACCTTCGATTCTAGTAATTCTTTGAACTCTTGTCCAGCGTCAGATTTTAACCATTTAGCTAATTCAAGAACAGCATCATTTCCATGAGGAACTACTCTAATTCTTGTTTTAATTTCTGTATTGTAGTGGATATCTGTACCTTTTCGAAGAGTTACAAAACTGTTATCGAATGCGAAACGAGCTAATGCTTCCATTTCAATATCAGAGTCATCTACAGCCTCTAAAATATCTTCTGGATACTCTTTAGCGTAAAGAGACATATCGTGTCGTAGAACTGCTGCATCTACGGTGTTAACGTCGTAATGTAATAATTCAGAAGCTAATGCTTTTAATTTAACGAAATCCATATCTCGGATAGCTAATCGAGCTTCTAATTCTAAGTCCATTTCAGCCATTTCACGTTTAGCGACCTCTTCTGGATCGTATTTGTAAAATACAGAACCACCGTTTGCTTCGTTGTCTGGGTGAATGGACATGAAGTATTGTAACTGTGTGTTTTCTTTTGGAATAACCAACTTACCATCACCAAATACAATTGGATCAATAATAGCAAATTCATTTTGTTGATCAAGAAATGGAGATGGTTGGTTTCTAGCATATCTCAATGAATGAGTTACACCATCTTTGTCTGTATACAACAATCGTCTTTTTTCCCCATCCTTGTGAGCGATTGAGTAAGTTAGCGGTGTCTTACCGTTTGATAAGAAATAAATCTCATCTTTAGCCGTAGCTTTTTCTTTTGTCATTTTATTTTGATTTTGAATTTAAAGTAAAAAGGGAGGAATATTTCTACTCCTCCCTGAGAATTTATTAGTCTTGGAACAACATGAAGTTGTTTGCTCCTAATGTACACAATGCTCTTTCAGACAAGAAGTCGATAGTCATTTTGTCATCACGAGTGTTGTTAGCTCCACCAGCTGAACCTGTTACCCAAGTTTTGTACTTACGGTCTTCAGTAGCTGATTTACGATAACGGATGTGCAAGAATGGACGAGAAGCGTTTTCTCCCAATACTTGGTCATAAACAGTTGTTGAACCAGCTGGAATCAAGATTCCGTTTACTGCTCCACCGTTCAATCCACCACGTAATGTAGCGTCATTCAAGTATCTCCAATCTGACTTGTAGAAGTCATATCCACGACGGAATCCAGTGAATCCTAAGTTCAATGCCATGTCTTTGTCGTTTTCGAACATACCGTAAGAAGCACCACCAGCAAACGCAGCGTTAACGTTAGCTAACATGTTGTCTACATCAAATCCGAATTGACGGTTGTTGAAGATTGCGTTTTCAGCGATTGCTCCTTGTTTGTCCAAACGAGCCACAACTGTATCCCAGTCACCTAATGCTGTTGGATTACCACCAGACCATACGTTACCGCGATTTCCTACAGCTTCAAACAAACCTTCGGACCCAGCGTTTGTAGATGGAGATTGAGGTGATAAGTAAGCCAATGCAGCAGAAGAAGCTTCAGCCTCTTGGTGCTCGATCATCATTGTTTCTAAGTAGTCTTCGAAACGAACACGAGTGTTACCAGATGATTTCAAGTACCACAAGTAAGTAGGTGCTGATCCTTCTGGAGCAACTTCTACCCATCCAATTTGAGCCATATCAGATCCAGATACTGAGTAAGTATCTTTGATGATAACTGGTTTTGCATCGAAGAATTCTGTTTCAGCCTCTAATGATCCTTCCATTCCAGAAGTTCCTTTAGCAAATTCAGAACCGTAAACGAATGCAGTTACTGTTCCAGATGCAAACGGATTAGTAGCACCAGTGTTGTCGTAGTATTTAACTGTGAACGTTGCTGGTGTAACTGTATTGTCTACAGCTGAGATGATTGCTTTTTTAGCTACAGATAATGTGTCAGATGACAACAATACTGTTTGGTTTACACGGAATACACACTTACCAGAAGCTAAAGTGAATAAGTGAGTACCACCAGATGTATATGTAGTAGATACAACTGCTGTGTATTTTGTATGCAAACGTCCTTCCTCTGTCCATTTGATTAAGTCAGATGAAAAAGGAATCTCTGCACTAACACCACGCAATAATGATGTTACAGATTGTTTACCGTATCGAGCGAACTCTTGTTCGTATACATCCGGCATGTATTGATTTAAGAAATCAAAATTCGTGATGTAATTGCTCGATGTTGCGCTCATTTCTGAGCTTGGGGTGATGTTAACCCCTGGTGATGTTGCTAATGCTCCAGCCATTTTGTTTTTGTTTTAATTGATTAACCTTGTTTTCTAAATTTAAACGTATTAGAACTGCTTGGATTAACCGCACGAACTTGTACTCCGCCTGTTCCTGATTTCTCTGGTACATTTCTAAAGTCAACATTTTTACCTTCTTTTTCTAACTCAGAAAGCATCATCGCTTTTCCTTGATCGATAAAGAATTTTGCTGCTTTATCTGGATCACTCGCCATTGCTATTGCTTTGTGAAATTCGCTACCATCTCCTTTCAGTAACCCGTCTTCATCTAAGAACTTAGAAATGAATTTCGAGATGTCGTGCTGCTCTTTCATTACTTTAGGATCAGATGGCTTATATTTAAGCTTTGTATTTTCATCAATACTAAATTCGAATCCTTCGAATCCATCTGACAATAAAGCATTTGTTTTTTCAGCAAATACTCTTGATTTAGCCGCTGCTTCCTCTTGTGCTTTTTGTTGTCCAACAGAACTAGCTTTAAAAGCCGAATACGCTTCTCTTTCTTCTTCCGGAATGAATGCTTCTCTTGACTCAAGAGGAGTTTTATACTGTTCCTTTTGTTGATCGAAGTGCTTCTTTGCTTTCTTCAGTTCTCTTTTGAGTGCTAACTTCTTTTCTGTGATTGCATCCTCTTCGTCCAAGTCTTCGTCATACGAAAACTTCTTTAATTTGTACGCAATCTCGTCATCGTCCATTTCTTCTGACTGACGATAGAAATCAGCTAACAGCTCATTGTCCGGTATTTTGTCTAGGTCTCTGTTTAATTTAACAAAGTCATCGATTCCACGACCGGTTTCTTTTTTGTATTTAAGGAAAGATTTTACATCCTCGTATGGAATTTCTTCTTGTTCGGCTACTCGCTCGATGAATAATTCGTCAAGATTTTGAATCTCTTTTCCTTTTTTTGTTTTTATAAACGAAAGAACGTCATCTTCCGTTAACTCTTTTGCTTCTGGAGCTTCTGGCTCCTTCTGCTCTTCTGCTTGTCGTTGTGCTTCTGCCGCAGCAGCCGCTTGTTCGTCGGCTAATCTTCGTTGTTCTTCTTGCTCTGCAATCAAACGTTTCTCTAATTCAACCTTCGATTCTTGTTTTGGTTCAATCGCTCGAACTACAATTTTAGGCTCCGTATTCTCTTGACCCTCCATTTTATTTAGTATTTAATTGTTACAAATTTAATTATTTTTTTAATACGCGTTATTTTGGTCCAAATGCGCTTAAATCCATACCATCTAAACTATCTTCGTTTGACTCAAAATCAACTGGTGGAAGATCTCTTTGGCGTTGCTCGATCATTTTTGATTGAGTTGTAGCCTGTAGTTTTACTCTTTTGTTTTTCTCATCTTCCTTAAACTGCTCCATGCTTTTGATTTTATCTGCTTCAACTCCACTTAATTGCATGTTGTAGTCAAATTCAATAGCCATTAATTCTTTCTTTAATTCAGCTTCTCTTTCTAGCTTTCTGATTTCACCCATAGTCTCAGCCTCTTTGACTGAAATCTTAATCTGAGACTCCATCTGAAGTTGTTGCTGTTTTTGTTCAGCAGCTGCCTGTTGAGATTGCATGTTGATCTGCATTTGAATTGCAGACTGTTCGTCTTCTCGTTTTTGTTGAGCGCGTATTTTAGCTTTCTTTTTAACTTTCAATAGTTCGTTAGCAAGCTTGATGTTTTTAAGTAGTCGAATGTCGATAGCGTCCTCGAGATCGATTTGATCTCTGGAAAGTGCCATTTGAATATTCCCTTCAAGGTTTGCTTTATCTTCTTCGTCTGGCTCTTGCTCAATGTATATGCCTAATGTGTGTAGGTACAAATCTTTAATATCATCAAGTATAGCCATGTTGTATTTTCCAACTTGCATTGCAAATTCTTCAGCGAAATCTGCATATTCTAAAATGTCGGAAACTCGTAGATAGCATCCATTAGCTAGTTCTTTCGTCATTTTCAAACCAGCTTTCATAATATGGTTTGTTGCAGTATTACTGTTAGTAGGAGTGTTTGTTGGAGTATTTGTAGCGGTGTTGTTTGTTGTTTGTTGTTTGTTGTTTGTTGTTTGTTGTGTGTTGTTTGTTGTTTGTTGTTTGTTGTTTGTTGTTTGTTGTTTGTTGTTTGTTGTTTGTTGTTGTTTGTTGTTGTTGTTGTTGTTGTTGTTGTTGTT
>OGVN01000015.1_pt1 | contig 21827 bp, 40 predicted proteins | sample 1575751 | NCBI WGS metagenome assembly OGVN01 (sample SAMN07581530, study PRJEB24739) | freshwater metagenome | place: Singapore | collected 2015-01 | reverse complement strand
GTTTCCCAGTCACGATATATCTCTGGCACCATGCCGCCAGCTCCGAGCAGCAGTGCTGGTCTCGAGACTCTCGGGGCCTGCTTTGAATACTTCAGGAAGAAGGGCGTGTCAGCCCTGGTATTGCAGCCTAAGTACATGGGCAGCCGTGGCCAGCTTTACCTCAACCGCGACAAGGCCAAAAGCTTCGCCGTGAGTCGATCTGGATGGGTTATGCGGCCAATTCCTGGCCTCGAAGACCTGATGGACTTCTGGCACGGCAAGGTGTTCTCTGATCTCGCGGCTGCCACCGAGGTCGTGCTTGACGGTGAGCTGCTCCCCTGGCGTGCACTGGGAGCAGGTCTCATCGACAAGGAGTTTGCGCCATATGGTGCTCTGATCGAGGAGGAGCTGTCGGCGCTCTGGGAAGATCTTTGGTTTCAGAACTCCAAGCTGGGACAAGACTTCAGCGTTTTCGACAAGAAGACACACAAGGAGAAGTATGAAGCATCTTTGGCCCTCTACTCTGGCGACACGCCGCTCGAGTACAAGCCTTTTGACGTGCTCCTCATTGACGGCGTTCGTCCCGAGCTAGACGCTTATGAGGCGTTTGAGGCATACAACGACGACCTGCAGTTCATCGTACTGTTGAATGATGCAGGTTCTTGCGCTGCAGCCCAGGAGTTCTACGACGCGCTCACTGTCAGTCTTGGCTATGAAGGCGTCGTAGCCAAGCCGATGGCCTGCGAAGGAGAGGAGTGCAATGCACCTCCTTACATGAAGGTTCGTAATCCCGAGTATCTCCGACTCATCTACGGCTATGACTACCCGGACCGCGTTGAGGGACTGATTCGTCAGAAGAACATCAGCGGTAAGGCTGCAACAGCAATTCGTGAGTACAACATGGCTTGCGAAATGCTGACAGCAGACGACGCAAAGCGCAAAGAGCTGATTGTGAAAATGATCGGCGAACTGCGTCGTGAAGCGGAGTTTGATCCGAGGCTGTAACACAGTCTAAGCTACACGTGGCCAGTCTCTGACTGGCTGCGTGTCACTAAAACTCTTGAAAGGAGTAAATAATGACTTCCAAAGAAATACCCGTCCAAGATCGTGAGTGGCTAGTTGAGATAAGGGTAAAAGACTGGGTCCATGTACCAGAAGGGCAAAGTCGAATCGTGGCGTACGAAGAAGTCGTCGGCTATGCTGACGAGTACTACGCTCGACATGCAGGCATCGACCAGTTCCTTCTACGCTGCCAGCATGAGCCAATTCTTCGTAGGAAGATGGGGCAGCGTCTACTGAACCCATCGGACTGCTGCGCACCAGACGCCGTATTGCTGAATGGATAAACGAAAAGACCTGGCTACCAACAAGCAGTAGCCAGGTCCCCAGCAGACAATGGTACTAGTCTGCGACCAGAGCAAGGAACGGGTCCCTGCTCTGGCTTATCCGTACTAATCAAAGGAACTCTTATGAGTGAGACGGTGAGTATTGACTTCTACGGTAACAGTATTGTAGCAGTTTTGAAGGATGGCGTGCCATACGTGGCGATGAAGCCTATCTGTGAGAACATTGGGCTGCAATGGGAGCCTCAGCGTAAACGCATACAGCGCACACCTGCCTTAGCGGAAGGCGCCTCCATGATGGAGGTACCTTCCGAAGGTGGACTACAGCAGACGGTCTGCCTCCCTCTTGATATGCTTAACGGCTGGCTCTTTGGCATCGACGTCAACCGGGTCAAGCCAGAGCTAAAGGACAAGCTTATACGCTACCAGAAGGAGTGCTACGGTGTCTTGTTCAAGCACTTCTTCAAGAAGCAGGGGCAATCTGCTCCAGTAGCTACTGCAGTGGAATTGCTTCCGGCTGAACGCGGGGCAAGGATCATCAAAGCTGACTTGGAGGTTGCAGCCTTGTTTGGGACACCCCTCCACATCGCTCAAACAGAGGCCGTCAAAGACGCACTTCGACTGACAGGACATGACTTCACGCCCTTGCTGCTGGCCGCCCCGGCTCAATCTCAAATTCGCCCAGAAGAAGAGATGCTGGAGCCAACAGAGCTTGCCGCAAAGCTCGGACTAGGCTCTAGGGGTGCTGCAGTCAACCTCTTGCTGGAAAGAGCCGGTTGGCAATTCAGGAATGATGATGGTGCGTGGACAGCTACTGCAGTAGGCCAGCCTCACTGCTCTCGACATCATTGGGCAAAGGGTGGCAAGAGCGGCTACAATTACAAGTGGAACGTAGCCGCAGTTACTCGGGTATTCGAGATTGAAAAGTCTCTGAGGGCAGAGACAGGGAGCTGACATGGCATCAGAACTTCAACGGCTTCGCATAGCCAACATTTGCTACGCAAACGTCTCATCATCTTTTGCAATGTTTTGCAACCCAGAGATGAGAGGCCCCAATTTTAGCTGGAGCAAGTTTACTAGCATGATGCTGAGAGAGTGCGACCTATGGTTAATTCTCAATAACATCAAGCGAAACAAACCTGAGATGGATCAGCTAGCATATCAGTACACCGAGGAAATTGCCAATAGGATGGTAGAGCACTCAGGTCTCCTCAAAGCGGAGAGCTCAGAGACGTTAAGCAAGGCGTCTGACGAATGAGTATAGGGGCTGTATTAGCCCCTTATTTTTAGTCAATTCCAGGGCTTCATTTTGGTATAAGAATAGTACAGGAGAATAGTCCATTCTCTTAATTCACAACCAGATTCTCTTGAAAGGAGAAAACAATGTATATTCTTGATATCAACCTGACCACCCGTGAAGTCACCGCCCTGCCGGTGACTATTCAGTACCTCGCTACCTGCGAGGATACACTGGGCGCCGGAGTGCGGGCACCAGTGTTCGAGGCGAAGGTCACCGGGCCACGGATCGGGGTCGACGAGGTCCCAGAGGAAGTCCGCCGTGAAATATATGACTCCCGGTCCACCGTATGGGATCTCAGCAGCCCCTACTACGGGAAGAAAGGAGAATACCGTGTTTGGGGAGACAACAACCAGAGGATGGTCTACGGCCACTCTCTGGTACATAGCGTACCCCAGCATTGCGTTTGCGGGGAGTAAAACTGTGACTAATAACGCGAAATCAACCCTGGCCCGACTTGCAGGCCGTACCATTGTCAACCACGTCGCCAATGGCGGATGGCTTGGTGCTAGCTGGCCGCAGTATACCTGCGGTTGGCTGGACCAAGATATCCTGGACTCGGCCATTGCCGAGTCAGAGAAGATCAACCCCAATTTGTGGGTTGAGTCCGAACGTAACTTTAACGAGGCGTCATGCGCCATCAACTGAGCTTCCGCCGAAGGATAACCTTCCGTGCCCGGCGACTCCTCACAGACTCAGTTCAGGAGGTACTAGGTTACCTGGTACTGGCTTCTGTCTCAGCCTGGATGGGCTGGGAGCTCCTCGATAACCTCAGCCGCTAAGCGTCTAAGCGGCTAAAGAAGGAGATCTAACAAGATCTCTTTTTACTCAAGCAAAACTATGATAAATAATATAAGGAAGGCGCTGAAGTGGTTAGCCGCAGTTCTAGCCATCTGCCTGCTGTGTGCCCTATCAGGAGCGATGGTCACTGAGGTGTTGCACCTCTTTGCCAAAGAAGTAGCTAATAACATCAGTACACAAAACTGTAAGTAACCATGAAAGCTTCTCTAAAGTCTTGTCATATGTGCTCCCACTGGAGGGATGACAGCGCAGAATGTGACTTGCAACACAAGCCTAGCTACGTACCACCTGGCCCAAAGGAGGTACGGTTTGTTGGGTATCAACGAAATTGCTTGGACTTCGTACAAGCAAGGAAGTTGATGTGGGGCACTAAGTGAAACGAGTAGTAAAACTACTAGGGTTCTTGGTGTCCTGGCTAATAACCATGGCAGTAATGTTGCCTTTCGGCCTATTGCTGCTACTGGTTATAACCGAGAAGATTGTGGTAGGTAGGTAAACACAACTACACTATCGTGGTATAACATAGGCGCCAGTAATCTCTGGCGCTTTCTTTTTAGGAGAACTTAATGGGATACAACCCTGACGTTTGGGTAGTGCTACGCATCACTAATAGGTCCACTGGCCAGGTAGACTACAAGGTTATGGCAGGTTGGTATGGCGGATTCGCTAAAGCCGACAGCTGGAGACTCAACTCTGGCATCACATCGATTACAAAAGAGCCTGACAACGATCAGATCTACAACATTCAGGGCGGTAGCGGGAGTACGTACTTCTGTCACAAGAATACAGAGAAGACTTCGATGCTAACTCACTCCATCATCCAAAGGATAATGGAAGAAGCCAAGCAGTCTGGTGAGTACGAGGTAAATATCGTACCGAGCGAAGAGGTATACGAGATTTTCAATAAGGTTAACCATGACAGCAGCGGATCTTGAGCCGGCAAAGTGGTTAGCAGACCATTGTGATCCCGAGAGCGCTTTTGAGCGCAAGGTATCGAAGGTTCTCTACTCTTTGATTAAAGAGGTAGAGACGCTACGGTCTGATCTCGATATGTCGAATGCACAGAGGTCTGCGGCCTTCCGGAGGGTAGAAGAGCTGCAGGATGAGCTCTACACCATTAAAAGTACACCTGAACTCGAGCAGTAATAGGAATGAGCGACCTTACCAAGTTCTTTAAAAGCCTGAAGAGATCAGAGAACAGCAGGCGAGGAGGCATAAAAGGGGCGGAGAAGACAAATGTCCTTCAAGCCCCCTACCTGACACCTTTTAAAAAGGAGGACAAAAGTGGCCAGGGAGAAGCTAGAGCAGCTACTTCTCCTTGTAAGGAAACAGGAGTCCTTGCAGTCAGCCGGCGTAGTGATATCCCAGGATGTTGACCCAGGGTTTAAACACCGAATAGCGCAGGGCATACTCAATCGTCATTTTTCCAGCGACATAACTTAATCAAAGGGGCTTCGGCCCCTGTTTTTGGAGATAGAAATGAAAGTAAAAGTAAGTAGCCTTACTGGCCAAGCCCTTGACTGGGCTGTGGCCAAGTGTGAGGGCGTTGAGGAACGAGTGTTCTCGTTATACTACGAGCCGACAGAGGAGACGGATCTCGACTCTCACAGGAAGCCTGAGTTTCACTACTCTACAATGTGGCATCAGGCGGGGCCTATTATTGAGAGAGAGAGCATAAGTATTATTCGCTGTGATGATGATTACCAGAGCTTTCCGGATAAGTGGATGGCTCAAAAGGGGGCGCAATCCTACTGCGAATCAACCGAGCACCAGCAGCATGACCCTATGATTCAACTGTCTGTAGAGAACGATGGTTCTTGCTTCTCGAAGGATGGACCAATGTACGGTCCTACACCACTGGTAGCCGCTATGAGGTGCTTTGTTGCAAACACACTGGGTGAAAGAGTCGACGTGCCAGATTGGACGGTATCATGATAGTTTGTACACAAAGTCTATGTAAAAGAGCTCTTGACTACGCTGTAGCAGTAGCACGCGGGAGGTCGATACAGGATCTAGGCTATTTGATGATCCTGTATGATACAGAGCACAACTACTCATCTTCCTGGGAAAAGTCCGGTCCTCTAATAGAGGAGACAAAGGCAGATCTCCACTACCTAGAGAATATCTGGCGGTCAGGTAGCTCTACAGGTAGTACACCGCTAGAGGCATTTCTTAGGGAGTACGTACGCACTCAATCTGGCGATTGCATTGATATACCAGAAGATGTACTAGACATAGACAGGGTGTAGAAGGTACTCTTGAATAGCGGCACGGTGCTACATATCCAGAATACTTGGTATAAGTACTGTGCCTAATATTAGGTGTATTTGACGTTAACAAGGAGTAGAGATAATGTCTGTTAGCAAAGCTAAGGTACTATCTGACAAGCTTTGGGAGAGGTACGAGAAGGAGAAGCGCTACTACAAAGGTGATGTAGACTCTTTGCTTAAAGAGTCAGCAGAGGAGTTGCAGTCCGTAGAGAATAAATGCAAGGACTTGTCCGACGCATGGGCTCGGGCAGAGCAGCGAATATCCGTTCTTCTACAGGACAAGGTTAATCTGGAAAACATTATTTCTGTGTATAGGAAAGCTCTAAACGATGTCTTTCATACATGCGGCGACATATTGGCTAACGATTGAGTGATAGCCAGGAGGTAAATATGAGCAAGGATGAAAAGGTACTGGTGTCTAAAGCAGAGCTATCCAGGATCGAGTCAGCTATGGAGGACTTCTACTCTCTTTTTAAAAGAACTGTAAAGTCTGAATGCGTACCATATGAGGAGCTTTATTTTGCCGCTGCAAAAAGCAACGTAAAAAGCTTGTTAAAAGAGGAGGCCTATGAAGCAGGCAAAGAAGAGGCTAAAGCAGTACAACCGGATGGGTGGCTATGCCCTAGGTCCAACACCCTTTACTGGAACTCAGTGTTGCATCCAGATTTAGCCAAATCTGTAGGTACAGGATATGGTGGCTACGACCCTACCCATGTTTCAGCACCTATTGTATGGAGGCCTATCTACCTGGAGAGGTTGGTACTGAAACACGTTCCTATCAAGGAGGGTCCTAGAGAGGGTGGAGATAACGACAAGATTACCGATCAGAAGATCCTAGACTTAACCGAGGAGCTAGCTAGAAATATGCTGAACTCCTTTTATGGCCCCAGGGCAGTCTCCTCACAGACTCTTCGTACGTCTGGCAACAAGATCGAGAAAGAGTGCTGGCAGGCAGCTCGTGCAGCTTACCTACTGCTCAATGACATAGACCCGCTGGAGTCTGTGCATAACTTGGAGGGATACCGAGGATTATGTCCTGGGTATTGATTGTGATGTACTGTGCAAGGAGCTGCGTACCTACGTATGTAGAGGCTTATCCGAGTAAACAAGTATGTGAATCCAAGATAAAGGCAACCGGAGTCTTCTCTACAGAGAGGTACTTCTGTAAACCACTGATTACAGGAGATAGCAAATGACGCCGGAAGATAAGCAACTCCTTATCTTTGCCGCAAAAGCAGAAGGAACATGAAATGAAAACTGTTACTTACGACGACTCTAAGTGGAAGCTGGTACCAGTCGAGCCTACTGAGGCTATGGTGCAGGCTGCCTGCCAGGATGGTGTCGACTTAAATGGCAGACCGGTATGGAAACATACGTACGATGTACAGGCCAGGTGGAAATGGAAGCAGATGCTTGCGTCCTCTCCTGGTATTGGCTCAGAGAGATCAGAGGGGTCTACGATAGCTTCAGATACCAAGTCTGAGGCGTTGAGGTTGGCGGATTGGCCAGATTGGTTCCGCCGTAACGTCAAGGATCCTCAGGATTTTCGCTGGATTCACATGGCTGATATGGCTGACCAGCTAAGGAGACTCTACAAGCAATTGGACTCCCAACAGCATGTACTGGATAATCGGCTTAATCAAGTCATCGAGCTTGAAAAGGAGCGTGACGAGCTGTTGAAGGCTCTGCGCCGCATTGCTGACACAAGCGCAAATCAATCCGGGACTGGAGCACAGTGGGTGCATTGGGTAGACCAAGCCCGAGAAGCCATTGCCAAAGCAACAGGAGAAGAAACGAAATGAATGACATAGACCGAGAACTGTTGGAACTGGCAGCTAAAGCCGCTGGCCTCAACCTTACCTACTGCCCCGCCTGGGGCTGCATGGCAAAAGAGCTGCAGGACTCTAAAGGCAAGTACTTTGACGCCGAGACTTGTTGGCACCCACTCACCGACGACGGCGATGCGCTAAGGTTGGCGGTGGCGTTAAAGATTGAGATCAGGCTTGGTGGGGTATACACAAGTATACCGGCCAATGTTGCGGTTAGTTATCCCAAACAAATCAGTTCGGCTTCTGAGAGGCAGATAACTCTAGTAGAGCGATACGTTCCTGACGAGATGTTTACAAATACGGACAGTCGCTTTGGTGAATCTGATCGAAGGTTTGCCGAATACTATGTGCAGAACTACGGGACAACTGTTGGTGTTATGGCGGCCACCCGCCGTGCCATCGTCCGCGCTGCGGCTGAAATTGGAAGGAGTATGCCGTGACAGATAAACAAACAGAGGCACTGAGATCTCTATACGATATAGCCGGAGATGTCACTGACAAGGATACGGTACTCGTAGGCCGCGCCGAATTTCACCGACTACACGCTGAGAACGAGGACTTCCGCGCCACCTGCGACCAAATGACCCGCGAGAACGCCGGGCAGATCGGGGAGATCGTGGCGCTCAAGGAGCAGCGAGATGAGCTGATGGCGGCGCTGAAGCTGCTGGAGGAAGCGTACTGCGCCGATGACTACGGCACCCGTGAGGGTCGCGCTAAGGGTCGAGCCGCATTGATTGCCACCCGCGCCGCCATCGCCAAGGCCGGAGGTGCAGCATGAGCATCCAAATCCACGACATCGTTCAGGTAGACCCCAGCAAAGACATGTTCGGCGGCTGCATGGTCGTCGTCACTGAGATCAAAAACTGGGGGATTCAGGGATACGCGCAGTCCGCCGGAGTTCCGGGGCAGCAGTATATCCGGCTGAAGACCGGGGAATTCGAGCCCACAGGTGGCCGTGCCGTCTGGGGGATTGCAACAGAAGGGGATGGAGAATGAGCGCACTATCAGCAGCCGCCCAAGACGAGGACGGCGCCGAAATCAAGGAATTGAAGGACCGCCTGAACGCCGCCAAGGGCCGCTATCACACGCAGCTCGCTATCTGCGATCTGTTCGACCTTTGCGGACTGCCCAACGAAAGGAAAACGAAATGACAGACCTTGAACTGCTGAAACTGGCCGCAAAGGCAGCGGGGCTTATCATCGTAGGTAGCATTCCCAGCATGCTTCATGACGATGACTGGCTGGAAACAACTGAAAACGGCCCCGATATGTTTTGGAATCCACTCCAGAACGACGGCGATGCGCTAAGGTTGGCGGTGAAGTTGAATATGGGCATCAGTATTCCGGTTGCGACACACGCAAGGGTTGATGTCATTACGTTTCGCAATTCTGGAGTAAATGTAATCGAGGCTTGCAAAGATGACCCCTGCGCCGCCACCCGCCGCGCCATCGTGCGCGCTGCTGCTGAAATTGGAAGGAACATGAAATGACAAACACAATCACCCTGCCGCGCTCCGTTGTGGAGCAGGCGCTGGAGGCCCTTAAATACGAGAAGGATGCCAACAATCCACTTGATTGGCACCACGACAAAACGATGCATGCACTCCGCGCAGCACTGAATCAGCCGCAAGTCAACTCACCGGAAATTCCGGAAGGTTGGAGGCTGGTGCCTGTGGAGCCGACCGAGGAAATGCGTGACGCAGGCAAGGATGCTCACTACGAAGCAGAAACCAGGACTTCCGATTCCGATGCGTGGAGCCTGACAGGCTTCGCTCATAGGGTGGTAAGGGCAAGCTACATCTACCGCGCCATGCTTGCCGCCGCGCCGCAGCCGCCAGTGGTGGAGCAGCCGCAAGGCGAGCAGGAGATGGTTGGAGAAGCTGGGTCTATGCCAGGCACGGACGGATTTACGATGGCCTGCTTTCGGGCAAGCGATGTGCCAGCCGGAACCAAGCTCTATACCCACCCGCAGCCACCTCGCCAGCCGCTTACGGATGAGCAGTGGCTGAAACTCTGGACGGGGGAAACTGGGCAGCGCTTGAAGCCAGGGCCGGAGCGGTATCGGCTGCTTCGCAGATTCCGTTTTGCAGAGCGCGCACACGGTATCGGGGGTTAATTATGAAACAAGACGAAATCATTACACTGCCGCGCTCTGTAGGAGAACAGGCGCTAAACGCCCTAGAAAGCCGCTACCTTGTGAATAGTGGGGCCTGGCGAGTACAGCAGGATCAGGCGATTGAAGCACTCCGCATAGCGCTGGAGCAGCCGCAAGTCGAGCAGAAGCCGGAGACTTGGCAACCTATAGAGACAGCTCTCAAGGGCAGGATTGTCCTAGTGCATTACAAAAACCGACTAGGAAATGGCCGAACCATGAGGGCTCGGTACTACTTAGAGGATACACTTGAGTCTGATACAACAGAAAGTGGTTGGGCCGATGAAGGTTGGTATGAAGAGTCGGAGGCCTACGAGTATCTGATGCCACTTGATGGTGACCCTACGCACTGGATGCCTTTGCCCCCGTCACCGAGTTCTGCACAAGATGTGAGTAACATCTCGGCTAAGGAGGACGCAGCTGAGGCTAGTAAAGACAGCCGGGCTCCCATGCCAGAAGAGGTCATCAGTATTATGTGCAAGCAGCCTTGGCTTTTTGAGACTGTCCAGCAATGGGTTAGGATTGTAGAGCGTTACCACAACATCGGTACTTTTGTACAATCAGGAGAAAGCAGTGGCGACTGAAGACGTCCTAAGATTAGCACGAGAAGCTGGATTCCCAGAGTGGTGGCTGATACCTTCAGAACCAGAGAGGAAAAACGGGGAGTCTTTGCTTCTGCTGGAAAGCTTCTTCAAACTCGCCGTCACAGAAGAAAGAGAGGAGTGCGCAAAGATATGCGATAGGCACCATGATAAGGCAAGGACTTCGCCTGGGGCATTTAGGGCTTATGCCTGTTCTGAAGACATTAGAGCTAGAGGTACTTTGTGAAAAGATGGGATGCACAAGGCTTTACTGCTTCTCAAAGAGCTATACTTGAGAGGCTGAAGACGGTAGGCCCTATGACAGGGCAAGAGCTTTGCCAGGAGCTAGGGCTTTCAAAAGAGGGTGTACGAAAGGCACTAAATGGTCTACACGAAGCGCGTCGTATATACATACGAGATTGGCCTTACCTAGGTACTCAAAGATCTCGGCAATGGGCATTCAGGAATTGTGGGCAGCCCGATGCTCCGAAACCTGAAGCCTGTACACGAGCCGAGTGGAACAGGCGCTATAGAGAACGGCATAAGGCCGCTATTGCACGACGAAGGTCTACGGTTCCACCCAATCCATTTCAAGGACTCATATAATGAATGACACGGACAACACAACACAGGAAGATGACAGCGGACGTAAGGTGCGCTTAGACGCTAGCTTGGTACTAGGCGCATTGAACTCTATGGAGCAGATGCTACGTGACGGGGAGTGGTACTGCGCTGAGGAGAGGGTTCATTCTCTCAGAGAGGCTTTACAACATCCGGAGACATGGTCCGAGGTTGTTGTAACAACCAATATCAAAGGGGAGTGCGTAGCTGTAACGAGGCAAGACCCGGAGGGTCGTATTCTTTCAGTGATCTGGGAGAGTAGTTCTACTGAACCAGAGTCAGATGATACACTACTAGATCTATTCCGAAAGCACTACCCTAACTACGCCGCTCTTGTAGAGATGTCTAAAAAGGGCAGAGACTACACGATTGACAGCATTGCTGCTCTACGTTCCTACACTGCTTTTAAGCATGGGTACCAAGAGGCCAAAGCCTAATCTTAAGTCACTCCAAGACTTACGGCCAAATGTAACCGCCACGTGCATGATGTGCAGCAACATTGCGCCCGCGGCGGATTCCAGAAAGTTTCACTCTTACTACGTATGTAAGGGTTGTTCGGAAAAACTGGATAACTTAAAGGAGAAGCAAAAATGAGTGTTGAACTCTTTGAGAAACAAACCATTAGGGGGTTATATGACTGACATGGCATTTCTAACGACATTCTATCTAGCGATAGGGTGGGTTGCATTTACTGCCTTGGTGATACTGGGGTATATACTAACGGGCGTATACGGGCTACATCTCTACGAGCGCTTAGCTCGTTGCTATCACTTAAAGGTTGTAGGACGCGTACTGCTACAGCTAGAGAAGAAGGGAGTCTCGGGTCTAAAAGACGGAACCTGGGCTAACGACCGAGAGGTATCTGAATGAAAACCTACATCCTATACTTTGTCGGCTCCTTTTGTTTGGTATTTCTGGTAGCTGCGTTCTGTAATTGGAGCCTGGACCCAGGCTCATGGACAGTGGCTGCCAGGGTAATAACCGCAACAATTGGCATTGTACTTGGCATCCTGTCCGTGGTATTAGTCGCTATACAGGAGGATTTTTAAGCAATGAACTACCGTGAGAAGCTTGAAAAGGTTGCAGACGTCATAGGCGTAGCCGATGGGTGGCAGCATATATTCGAGGACTGGGATGGACCTACGTGCGAGGATTACGACTGGAACCCTTTGGAGAACCTAGAAGACGCTATGGACATTGCGTTCCATCAAGGCTATTACGTAACTTTCCCTGTAAAGAGGAATCCGGTAGCGGTTGTTCACAAGGATATAACAGGAGAGGTGACAGAGGTACAAGCAAAGAGTATAACAAGGCATGACTTTGCTAAAGCTGTGTGTGAGGCAATAGTTCAGTGCCTGCTTAACGAGAGTTAACCAGCAAATAAATACCATTCCTTTGGTATAAGAGTAATGTATCAACCATGCTTTTGAAAGGGGCAGAAATGAATGATGCATCCACAGCAGTGATGCCTCTGAACCTGGAGGACTATCGAGTAGCGAAATCCACAGCTGGCTCAGATACGTGTCTCAACCTTGAGCAGTACAGGATCAGTGGCCCAAGAGAGCTTCATGAAGAGCTTGCGGAGTACCAGGAGTACGTCAAGAACATGCGGCGCTTCAAGACCCAGGAGGAGTTCTTGGAGTTCTCACGCCATAACTTCGTGTTCTACCGTGATGATCTTGGTATGAGATTGCAGCAAGTGATAGAGACCGAAGAGCAGTTTGTAAACTTCCTTCAACGCTGCTGCATGCTGAGCCACCCAATCGACGACAATCCATGGCTTATGTGGCTCGTCAATGACTACCGCGTAGTCGAGGAGTACTTGCAGCCTACAGAGCAACTCTTACAACGGCACGCATCCAAGGTAGAGTCTGGGCTAGACGAAGACGTTTGGCTTGTAGATGGTGAGGAAATACAATACTCTCCAGACCAAACTATCGAGGCGTGGCAGGCAGACTACAACGAGTACTTTGACGAGCCATTCGAAGTACACAAGACATCTACCAAGGTATTCCTACCAGGAGACTTCTCCGTCAAGGAGAGGTACAAAGCCAAGATGCCATTCTTGGCTCGTTTCGTCTCTCACAATACGTGGGATAGAGGTGGGTCCATCAAAGGCCAAGACCTTGACATTATCCCACTCCACTCACTGAGCAAAGACGTTATTTCAATTCATTAACCAGGAGCTAGAAATGCCTAAAAAGCTAGTCAACTCTCTTCCATTCGACTTCTCTAGGTGTGACCCTGTTTCACCTGACTCCTACTGCCGGTGCTGCACAAGATACTCTTACGTAGAGGGTCAAACCTGGGGTCAACGAACCCCGGTTATGTTTGGCCTCGAAAACTCTACTTCTGACAGTTGTCGCTACATCGCCGCGACTTGGGAAGAAGTAAATGAGGCAAAAGAAGCAAGCGAAGAAACGGATACCGAGGAGTAAAACCATGACAATCGAATACACCCATCGCACTGCAGACGGCCGCAAGGCGCGAATTGTTTGTGATAACAGGGCTTCTGCAGAGTTCCCTATTGTCGCCCTCGTATACAACGAGGAGATGCAGGAAGAATCCTTGATGGCCCTGGGGGCTAATCTTTCGATCGCCGGCAGTAGCGCAAGCGCTACTAAAAAAACACCATTCTTGATCGAGAGGAGCGTCTGGGATGACGTACCTAATGATACTCCAGTATGGGTTAGAAGACAGGTCGGTGAAAGGTATGAGTATGTTCCATATCACTTTGCCGGCTACAGCAAGGAGTACGTAAAGGTATGGCGGGATGGTTGCACATCACACACAGTAAGCTTTAAGCACAACGAGTCTCTTTCTATACACAGGCTTCTATGCAGCGATGTATTTCTAGAGAGGCCCTCTGATGCGTGACAATGATTCCTACCTGTCTGGCGTGGCAGACTATCGATACCCAGAAGCAGGAGATCCACTACCACCTGGTGGGGCAAAGGTACTTCTGCTAACGCGCCACGGTATCTGCGTTACTGGGCCTTGGACAAGCGATAAGCGTTACATCGCTTGGGCTCCATTGCCAAAACGAGACCGTGAAAAAGAAGCAGTGATAGAAAGGTCACTGCCTTATTGAGAAGGGGCTGCGATTGCAGCCTCTTTTTTTGATAGGAGAACGCATGAGAATGATGACCGCTCACTTAGAGCGAAGAGCGCTAGACTACGCCGTAGCAATGAGTAATGGGTTCTTTACCAAGAGAAGTGTGCCATGCCCTCATTGCAACGGAGAAGGGCATGTTACTAAGTACCGGAGCTATGGTATTGAGGAAGATGAGTGCGGCGAGTGTGGTGGCTCTGGTACTACAAAGCCTGGCTTCGATAACATCCCAGAATACCACTGTGACAACGAGTACGCTTTCTCTTGCATCAAGGAGAATCGAATAGCATTATCCCCACCACTTGATGATGCTTCAAAAGAATGGTTCGCCCATATCGGAAGGCGTCACACGGCCTACGCAAAGGACCCCTGTACTGCCGTATTTAGATGCCTGGTTCAAAGTAAGTCTGGTGGATTCATCGATATCCCCACACAATTCCTCGAAGACGTGCTGGATGGCATGACTTTCAACACCATGAAGAAGTTCCTGTAAGACTATGACCAAGAAGTACAAAGTATCCCACAAAGCCCCCTTTCCTATTGGCCAAGACGAGACCATCGTTTACTACTCTTTTGAGAAGGACCCTAACCTCTCTGTAGGACAAGAGGTGGACATATCAAAAGTACCAGATGATGTTGTGTCAATAGACGGTGCCGAGACCGTGCGTGAGCTGGGTTTCTACGACCTTGGCAGCTCTGATGTCATGGACGCAATGCAACGTCTTCTGACGGGCCAGGGAAGGGATGGCGTAAGCCAAAGAAAGTGGCAGGCACTCAAAGAGCAGGTGTGGCAGCTGCAGGATTTGGCGGATACTTGCGCAGAACTCGAGACCCTAGAAGTAGACTCTAATCGTTGGTGGTACAGGATAGATGGACGTACCGGAAACATCGTGCTGTTTAGTCTTGGGACCGATGAGAGGGAGCTTGTCCTAGGAGGGAGCTTCGGTAGTGATGCAGAGAAGGCGTCTTTTGCCAAGGGTATCGCCAATCTAATCAATCTGTCACAGGCCATCCGTCATTCTCTGAAGGCCAGGGTACTTGCCCAGAGTCTATTCTATAGCGTCAAGGTACGAGCCAGGGATACTGGAAATACTGAGGGTAAAGCAGATTAATCAAAAACCTTCTTGGCACAAAGTAGTGTGTTAAGATATCAGCCCGCCCCGACTTCCGGGGCCTAACAACGGAGTTCTAATGCCGAAAAAACAACACCTTGGAATTGAGATTTACGAGGAAGAGCCTCTATTCCTCAATGACTTTTCACGAACCCTGCTTGAGGGTTTCTATACACGAGAAGGAGAGTCCGTCTCGGGAGCACTAGCACGTGCATCTACTGCCTACTGCTATGGAGACTACGCCCTAGCCCAGCGTATCTATGACTATGTTTACAAGAACTGGTTCATGTTCTCAAGCCCTATCTTGAGCAATGCGCCAGCTGGTAAATGGGTTGAGGACAAGAGTAAGGATGGCAGCTACTACTGGCACCGCCATGAATTCTTCCCAGAAGAGAAGCTTCAGGGCCTGCCTATCAGTTGCTTTGCCTTCGAGGTCCCGGACACTGCCAAGGGTCAGGTTGATCTTATCCAAGAGATTGCTACGCTCTCTATGAGCGGAGGTGGTACGGGTGCACACAACTCTATTCGTGGAACAAGCAAGAAAGCCCCTGGTCCTATCCCGTACATGAAAGTAGTCGACTCTGCTATCGGCTACTGGAGGCAGGGTGGCACCCGCAAAGGCGCCTTGAACTACTACATGGACGTGGATCATCCGGATATCCTAGAGCACATTCGATTCCGTATCCCAGGAGGCGATGCTAAGCGTCGCTCGGATAACCGGCAACAGTTTCACAACTCTGTCAACCTGACAGATGAGTTCATCGAGGCCGTGTTGGAGGATAAGGACTTCAATCTGCGCTGCCCTCACAGCGGGCGCGTGTTCGAGACCCTTAGCGCTCGTGTTATCTGGGAGGATATCATTGAAACTCGTGCTCTTACAGGTGAGCCGTGTATGTTCAAGATTGACCTGGCTAATAGGCTGATGCCAGAAACCCAGAAGAAGCTGGGCTTGAAGATCCGGGGGTCAAACCTTTGCCAGAGTGGGAGCACGATGCTGCTCACACAAGAGCACGGGCTTATTTCTATCAAGGAACTTGCAGAGTCTGGGGAGACTTTCCATATACTTAACGGAGAGAGGGAATGGGCTCCAGCCACTGCGTTTCTCACAGGTAGGAAAAACGTGGTCCGTATGACCCTTAAGAACGGTCAGTATGTTGATGTCTCCATGGACCACATTATCGAGGAGCGTGAGGTATTTGGAGAAAAGAACAGGTACCACCGTTACATTGAAACCCCGGCCGGGGAAATGCTAGGTAAAAAAGTAAAGCCATTGCTTGGTACAGGAGATTGGCTGGGGAGGGATCCTTTCAACGAGACAATGGCGACTTTACTGGGGTTTATTCAGGGAGATGGTTGCTTCCATAAACGATCCGATAAGGGTGAGGTATCCTACATAGAGATTAAGGCGCCCTCTGAACCGGAGGTCGCTGAGCTTGTAAGGCAGGCCTCCGAAGAGCTCGGCTTTGAATATCGTATCAACTCTGATAGGGTTATCACTATACCATTCAGGTACCTAAAGGACGTGATGGATAGTCTAGAGTTTTGCTACTCAACACTTCCTAATAGAACTATGCCTAAGGGCGTATTCTCGCTGTCACCAAGGCTCATGAAGGCTTTTGTACGAGGAGTGTACTCGGCCAATGGATGTGCTATGCCTAAGTACTGCCGTATTGCCTTAACTACGACATGTCGGGTATTTTCCGAGGAACTTCAGCAAGTACTTATTGCGCTAGGGTATCCAGCCTACGTAACTGAAGCTCCAGAACAAACTATTGAGTGGAGCAATGGTACCTACACGTCCTTGCCAAACTTCATAGTCGCGGTAGGTTCGGCATGGGCTTACAACAAGTTCCAGGCTGAGATTGGATTTATACACGAGCATAAGACTGCAGTACCAGAAGTGAGTAATCCTCGAATCGTAGATGCCGTTCGCTCTAGCGAAGTCGAGTCCATCGTTGATCTAGGAGAGCAGGATGTTTACGACTTTACTGAGCCAGAGACACATTGGGGTTGGGCTAATGGTATCAAAATTCACAACTGCACGGAAATCACTCTCCCTACCGACGAGCTGCGGACCTTCGTCTGCTGCCTGTTGTCTCTTAACCTGGAAAGATACGACGAATGGAAAGATACCAACATCGTTCAAGACTTGATTCGATTCCTTGACAATGTCCTGCAGTTCTTTATTGACCATGCACCGGAGAGTATCAAGAAGGCCAAGTTCTCGGCAGAACGTGAGCGTGCTTTGGGGCTAGGGACTTTTGGGTGGCATAGCCTGCTTCAGAGCAAAGGTATCCCGTTTGAGGGCGGTGGCTTTGGTAGCGCCGTACAATTGACGCACCAGATCTTTAGCCAGATCAAGTCACAAGCAGTCGAGGCCAGCAAGCAGCTTGCGGTGGAGCGTGGGGAAGCCCCTGACATGGTCGGTTCTGGTATGCGTAATAGCCGACTTCTGGCTATTGCTCCTAATGCAAACAGCGCCGATATCTCGGGTACGTCACCTTCTATCGAGCCGTGGTACCGCAATGTCTTCGTCAAGGACACACGAGCTGGTTCTTTCATCATCAAAAACCCGCACCTGGAAAAGGTTCTGGAGAAGTATGGTAAAAACACCGCTGAAGTCTGGGCCGACATCAATGCAAACAACGGTAGCGTCCAGCACCTGGACTTCTTGACCAACCACGAAAAGGCTGTGTTCAAGACGGCAATTGAGATGGATCAACACTGGTTGATTGAGATGGCCGACCAGCGCGGCAGGTACATTTGCCAAGCTCAAAGTCTCAACACCTTCTTTCCCGCAGGAGCTAGTCGTGAGTATGTCAATAGTGTTCACCTGAAGTTCCTTAGGAGCGAGAATGTATTGACCATGTACTACTACCGCACCGAGAGGGAGGCGAAAGTCGACACGGTCAAGAATATCGAGCGCCAAGCACTGCAAGACTGGAAGGGTGACGACTGCGTTGCCTGCCAGGGCTAAGACAAGGCTAGATACATAGCCTGATTCAAGTAGAGGCGTGCCAAAAGCACGCTTCTACAGTACAATTACAAGAAACAACATTTAACATCATGTCAATCACACTTCCTACTGAGATCTTCGTCCCCAAGTACATTAAGCTTCAAGAGACCCTAACAGAGCATGAGCGTGCTCACTGGGTACCTGATGAAGCTCAGATGCAAACGGATGTGGAACAATGGAAGTCTGGCAAGATCACTGAGCCTGAGAAGGCGTTTATCAAGATGATCCTGCGCCTGTTCACTCAGGCTGATACTGACGTCTGCGCAAGCTATGTTGAAAAACTGCTGCCTGTGTTCAAGAATGCCGATGCCAGGATGATGTTGTTGAGCTTTGCAAATCGTGAAGTAACACACATGCTTGGCTATAAGCGACTGAATGACACGCTAGGCTACGATACAGAGGAGTTCATGAGCGAGTTCTTGCAATACTCAGAAATGAAGAGCAAGCATGACTTCATGATCGAGTCTGCAGATCTAAAGAGCCCGACAGGTGTTGCAGAGTACCTTGCCAAGCAAGTGCTTATGGAGGGTGTTAACCTGTTTGCAAGCTTTGGCATGCTGCTTAGCTTCTCTCAGGAGGGCAAGCTCCCTGGTATGGTGTCAATTAATCAATGGTCCATCGTAGATGAGAGCTTGCATGTGAAGGGCCTGTGCGAGCTGTTCCGGCAATACCTTCAAGAGCATCCTCGTATTGTCAATGACAAGTTCAAAGCAAAGATCTACGAGACAGCTCGCAAAGTCGTAGAGATGGAGGATAGCTTTGTCGATCTGGTGTATAGCGTAGGGCATACTACGGCAGTTAGCAAAGAGCAGGTAAAAGCGTATGTCAGGTACGTATGCGACTATCGTATGCAACAGCTTGGGCTTAAGCCTCAGTTTGACGTAGAGACCCAACCTATTCCCTGGATTGATTACATTACTGGAAATACACTTGGAAACTTCTTCGAATCTACTGTTGTTCAGTATAGCAAGACGTCCCTAGTGGGCGATTGGATATACTGAACCAGTAGAGTAATCAATTAAAGGCCCTACGGGGCCTTTCGTATTTAGGCTGTACAAAATGGCACACACTGATGAAAGCGACGTTTACTACATCATCTACGCTGATATCGATACTGATGATGACTTCGAGCTGGATATTGGATGCGATATTAAGCTAAAGGGATTTAGTACAGAGGAGGATGCCCGTCAGGGACTAAAGAAGACCTTGCTGTCGGCTAAGGTCACCTGGTCTAAGAAGTGGAGCATCCGACAAGTAGGAGAAGACGGTGAAGCGGTAGTTGAATCACAGGGGGACTCGAGCTCTGCATGGTTTAGCCTACGGGACAGGATGATAGAAGAGCTGGACGAAGGTAACTCCGGGTTTACACTTGGCGGAAATCAATCCGCAGAAGTATGGGTCTCTAAAAGGGATAGAAAAACCGAGAGGGAATACAAGGAGGCCTTGCTAAGGGTTTCGCCAGAGGACAGGAAGATTCTTGGTTTACAAGATCCCGACAAATTAGGAGAGTAACTATGGCAAAGGTAAAGGGTAAGATTAAAGAGCAGGATGGCCGACGAATCCTTGTCCAGCGTATCCTGGAACGTAAGTACATTCAGCCAGGGCAAATTTGGCTGAGCAGTACGAACTCAGAGGTCACTGTTTCCAGAACAGAGTGGTTCGATGAGGATTTATGGGTGTACTATAAATCAGAAGGTCAAGAGGGCGTTCGTGAACTGGATAAGGACTCGTTTTCTTTCCAGTGCCGTTACTGCCTTGACGTAGATGGTCCAGGTATACCAGTGGAGCTGCAAGCAGAATTTCAGCTACTACCAACTGTTGTTGAGAGGAAGATAGGGGGGCTGACGGTATGGGAGTAGACCTAGCACCAGGCACCTTCAGTGCCGAGACGCGTCAGCTCAGTACCGATACGTACTATCTTGGCATAGACCCAGGATGGGTCAACCTCGGGGCAGCTATCATTAAGCATAGCGGTACTACCTGGGAGCTAGTCAAGAGCAGTACATTCAATCCGTCGAAGCACTCAGAGTTCCCAGACTTCCTGTGTAGTTGGGTAGATGATTGCCTGCCAGGATCTATTCCACAAGGGGCGTGCATTGAGCGCTACGTTAGTTATAAAGGTGTCAACACTGCAGAGGCAGAGAACATCCTTATGTTGATAGGGGGACTACGCCAAGCTTTGCGATACTCTAGACCGTTACTTCCGTTCGACGTTTTGCTGGTAAGGGCTATTGACTGGAAGACAGACCTAGTGAAGTACCTTGTAAAAAACAGGGGCTTTGACAATCCTAGCACCAGTTTGGATAAAAAGTTCAGCATTGCTGCTGCTAAGTGTATAATCGGAAACTATGACATCAAAACTGACCACGAAGCTGATGCAATTTGCCTTGCAGCCTATTCATCGCTACTTCGAACGAAAGTATGAGCAGATCGCAGAATGGGATCGGGCTAAACAGCAAGCAGCTAGACAAATAGTGCCGCTTACTACAGACGAAAGCAGAGTAGTTCCTCTGATGGTGGATGATAGCAGGGTAGTTCCTCTGATGGTGGATGATAGCAGGGTAGTACCTATGGAGACTACTATGCCTGCCAGCTACGACCAACTTGAACGCAAGGTAAAAGGTATGCCATCGGGTACTACTGGACTTCTGGCTATTCCGGAAGAGCTGGTACCACATGTACCAGAGGGGCATAGCTACATTACTATGCCTGACCTGCGTAATGTTGGAGTAGTGTCTACGCGGTAGAGTCAATACTGTGATGGTCTTTTGGTATAAGAGTAATGTAGAGCAATAGTGCCCTACACAAATCTCTTGAAAGGAGAACATCATGGCATTCCTTCGCATTCCACGCCGTCCCAACACGATCGAAGCCCGCATGGAGGCAGTTCGTGGATTTGGAGAGGCGTTCCACCACACGCCTCCAGGTGCAGGCCTTCAGCGCACTGGCATGGCCGTCAACTTCTTGACAGGTGACAGGCTTAAGCCTGTACCTGTATTTAAGAAACGTCGTCGTGAAATCAATCACGGCGACCTGTAACAACCAAAGAGGCTTAGGCCTCTTTTTACTCAAGGAGTTAAATATGTCGAAAGTAATTGTCCACCAAGAGCCTAACCCAGAAGACAATGCAGCGCTTCAGGCGTGGTACTCTCGCTCCAATAAGAGCGTGGAAGAGCACTGGAAGAAGCTGGCAAAGGAAGGATCCGGTAAATTCATGGATCAGATCTTCATTCAGTACGGTCATGCAAGTGTCGGGGACCTAGGTTCCTCTACAGTCTACTTCGAGGGCATCAGCATGATTGCCGCGAAGGCATTGCAGGACAACCCTCTGTACAATGGGCAGGAGTGTTCGAGCCGTTATATTGACATGAGCACTGTCGATATGATCGCTCCTCAAGACAAAGCTTGTCGAGAGAAAGTAGAGGCACTCCGAAGCTTCTACGTCAGTGCTCTACCACAGACAGTAGAGTACTTGAAGGAGCAACACCCAATCGAAGATGGGCAAAAGTCCTCGACATACGAAAAGGCCATCAATGCGCGTGCATTTGATATCCTGCGTGGCTTCCTGCCTTGCGGTACTACAACCAATGTAGCCTGGAGTGGTACCTTGCGTAACCTCAAGGAGAACTTGGAGCGCTTACTTCATCACCCTCTTGATGAGGTACGCTGTATTTCTGGGGACGAGATCGGAAGAGCGTCGTGTAGGGAAAGAGTG
>OGVN01000014.1_pt1 | contig 22024 bp, 30 predicted proteins | sample 1575751 | NCBI WGS metagenome assembly OGVN01 (sample SAMN07581530, study PRJEB24739) | freshwater metagenome | place: Singapore | collected 2015-01 | reverse complement strand
TTTGTTTTTCCAAGCAGAAGACGGCATACGAGATGCGCATTAGTGACTGGAGTTCAGACGTGTGCTCTTCCGATCTGGTTTCTGGCGGCGCGGTGGGGTTGGTTTCCCAGTCACGATAGGATGCCAAAGATTGACGGCGGGGATGAATTAAGTGCAAAATCAAACCAAGTTGATCCGATTGCTGGCTCAAGTCCGCAAGATACTGGCGGCGGCGGTGGTAATCAGACGAAAAAAATGAACATAGGTGCAAAATAATGTTACTTTTTGATAAACTTGCTTTATACTTCTTGCGAAAGCAAGTTAAAACAAACGACATTAAGCAACCCGTTGCTACTAAGGGTGCTAGCCCTAAAATACAAGATATGCGTCAAGATATTCCACTAGGGGCAATTAATGAAGAATCTAAATCTAGTTTGCGAAGCAAAACTGAGCGTAAACCAAGGGCTAAACGAATCAACAGCGCCAAGCGGAAAGATTGAAGCCAAAGTAACCACTTGGGGCGCACGTGAAGGCGCTGACGGCAGACGTTTTAACTATCAACCCGAAGGCTTTACTGCTTGGGCTAAAGAATTTGCAGACACAGGCAAGCCTTTGCCTATGTTCCTGAACCATAACGATATGGGAATGCCAATCGGCGAATGGACAGAGTTTGCGTTTGAAGATGATGGAATGAGCGCATCAGGTCGTTTGTTTTTGAACACAAGCGGCGGGCGTGACATTTACAACGTTCTCAAAGAATCACCAAATCTATTTGGCGGCGTATCCGTAGGCGCTTACGCAGAAGAATACCAATGGGTAAAAGAAGATGGCACACCAATGACCGTTGGATCAGACGATCCATACGAAGATGGATATTTTCAAATTACCAAAGGCGGCTTAATGGAAGTGTCAGTAGTTATGCACCCAAATAACCAAGCCGCAGAAATTCAAAAGTTAGAATGTTTTAATGCCGAAGGGCATTTAGACCTAAGAGTTTTGGAAAAACACCTGAGAGAGTCAGGCGTTTCTAAAAAAGATGCGACCACCGCATCTAGTATCTTCAAGAAGTTATTAGAGCAGAGAGATTCTGCAAATAGCCTTGAAGTGACCCCTAGTCGGAGTGATTCTGATGCGGTGGTAAACGAAGCTGATGCTATTCTCAAAGCCTTAGAGGAAAGAGAATTGTTGAAAGCTATTTCTAAACGCATTAAATAAAGGAACAATCATGTCCGAGCAAATTATTGCAAAACTCGATGAAATGGAAGCTAGTCAAGCTACCAAAATCGAAGAAGTAAAATCTGCAGTTGAAACTTCTGTATCTGAGAAGATTGAAGCTGTTAAAACCGAAACTCAAGAGAAGCTGGCTGTAATCGAAGCTCGCATCGCTGAAATCGGCGCAACCCCAGTAATCAAGACTTACAAGACTGTTCAAAGCGAAGTAAACCGTCATGCTCGTGAACAAATCCGTGATTTCTACAAAGGCAATTCAAAAACCGAAAAAGAAATCAAGATGTTCGAAGATGAAGGTCAATACGCTGACTACATGAAGGAAGCATCTGCATTGACTGGTTCAGGCGCTGGCATCGGTGGTCGTACAGCTTACGATCCAGTATTTACGCCTTTGCGTTTGTTAAACCCATTGCGTGGTGTTTCACGTCAAGTAGCTACTGATGGCGCAACCTATCAGTTCCGTGCTAAGACTGGTAACGCTGGTGCGGCTTGGGGTTACACAATCCAAAACAACGGATCAGCAACAACTGAAGCCACAAATATTTGGCAGTTAACTCTCCAAGACTTAAACGTTCAATTCCCAATCCGTACAGCGGCTCTTGACGATATTGATGGTTTGGAAGCTAACGTTGTTTCAGATATGTTGGCTGAATTTAGCCAAGCAGAAGCATTGTCCATGATCCAAAACAATGACCAAGGCTTAACAACTTTGCCATACGGCGGTTCTAACGGCTTGCGTGGTTTGAATCAATACGGCGGCGCTAACGGTTCTTATACTGGCGGCACAACTTCAACAGCGGCATTTGGTTCTAGCGGCACAGGCTCTACTAGCGGTTTGCACTCACTCGCTACTTATGACCAGTTAACAACTAACGGTAACGCATTGACTAATAATGTCACTTTTGAAGACATGATTAACTTTGTGTACGCATTGCCACAACAATACTGGACTCCAACAGCTAAGATTCTTGTTGGTCCAACAATGTTAGCGGCTATCCGTGGCTTGAAAGACGACAATGGCACTCCAGTTTTCGAACGTATGGGTCCAATGTTGGAAGACGGCATCGTTGGTCGTATGCTTGGTTTTGACGTTGTAGTTAACAAATACTTGGACGTTCCAGCCCTGTATTCAGCTTCTGCTGGCACAGACAGCTTGTATCCAATGTATTTTGCTGACTGGCAACGTAGCCACACAATCGTAGATCGTTTGAACATGATCCTACGCCGTTACGATCAGACAGCTCCTGGATTCATCACATTCTATGGCGAGAAACGTTTGGCAACTTCTGTTGTTGATCCTTTCGCAATGGTTCGTTATCGTTCCACAGCTACTGCTGATTTGCCTTAATGAAGGTAGGGGGCGCAAGCCCCCGCCTTTTAACTTACTTTGGAATTTAAAATGACACCTAATCCATTACTTGAAGCAGTAAAAACTGCCATGCTAGAAGGCAAGGCTACGGTTAACCTTAACGAAGCCAGCGCACTTACAGGCTCAGGTAGCGGCGTTGGTGGTCGTGTTATATACGATGACTCCTTTGCGGCGTTACGTATGGCAAACCCAATTCGTGCGGCGGGCGCTAGAGTTATTAGCACCATTGGTTCGGATGAAGCGTTTGTTGTTAAAAAGGGAAACGCTACCCTATTACAAAGCGGTTCTGATAACCCTTGGGGTTATGCAATTAATTCTAACGTTGGTAACGATTCTGTTGCTTTTTGGCAACTACCAGTCCAAGTTATCAACGCAACCGTTCCAGTAAGAACAGCCGTTCTTTCTGACGTTAACGGACTTAATGAAACTATCGCTATGGACATGGCGCTTGAGTTTGCGCAACAAGAAGCGCTCTCAATGATGTATAACGATGACCAAAGCGGCTCTACAACCGTTAACTATGGCGCAACATACGGTTTGCGTGGCTTAAATAGCTACGCTGGCTCGACTTCTGCCGCCGCATTTGGCTCTAATGGCTCGGCAATTACAAACGGTCTACACACCGTTTTACAAGTCGCACAGGCATCTAATTCAGCCGTGGCATACGATGACTTAGCAAATTTGATGGGTGCTTTGCCCCCACAATACTTGTTCAAGCCTACTACTTGCTGGATGATGCACCCAACCACAATTAATGCGCTACGCAAGCTTAAAGGCTCAAGCGGCGGCGCACCAATGTTTGTGGAAACTGGCGATGATGATGGCGGCGCAGTAGTCTACATTTTTGGACACCCTGTTATCCCTAACCCATACATGAGCACAACAGGCGCTGGTAAATATCCAGTCTACCTAGCTGAATGGGAACGTTTTGTATCTATCGCTGATCGTGAAGAAATGACTATCCAGTTGCTAGAACAAACTCAAGCTGGATTTATCACTTTCTATGGAGAAAAACGTTTAGCATCTACGATCCGTGACGTGTTTGCGGGTGTTCGTTTAGTTGGTCCAGCCTAAGTAGGTGAATAATGTCCAACAATATCGTTGAACAGCAAGGGTATGCGGCTAGTAACCGCAACCCTTTTAGTTATGAAAAAGTCGAGCAAGTAGACCGTGACGTTGATACGGCATGGCTTACGCTTGAAGAAGTTACTCAACAGCTAAACCTTGATGGTGACGAAAGCCAAGATACGTATTTAACTGGGCTGGAAGTCGCTACCCGTATGGCTATTGAAGACTACTTGGGGATGGCTATTTTTGCTACCCAGTATCGTGTTTACTATGGCAACAGTTCGGTAATTAATACCCAAGTTTTCTTGGATTTGCCCGAAGTCAGCCAAGGCGCTACTGGCGTAACAATAGATGCCGTAAGCTATTACAACGAGGCTATGCCGCCCGTTCTGACAGCTTTAGACCCAAGCGCTTATTTCTATGATCCGACTGGCAACAAAGTAGTTGTTACATCGTTCCCGTCAGACGTAAACGTGTTTATGAGCAACCCGTTGATTGTTTTGTATACAGCCAACGCCAGCCCATACGCAACATACCCAGTTATTAAGCAAGCGGGACTAATGATTTTGACCCACTTGTATAACAATCGTAGCGATACCACGTTTGAACAACTGAAAAAAATACCGTTTGGGGCAGAAGTTTTACTAAGACCTTATAAACCTTTGGTGATGTAATGGGAATAGTTCGTTACGAAAAGGTAGTAATGAACCATGTTGTGAATAGCGTAGACACCCTAGGGCAATACACTACTACACAAACCGTATGGTTCAATACCCGTGCGCTTGTAAAAGACGTGCGAAATAGCCTTCGTATCGCTGAACGTTATAGGGTTTATGCTGACTTAGTAAACTTGACTTTTCAATATACCCCTAATATGAAGCTAGTGGTCGACAACCAGCAAGATTACAGCATTACATGGCGGGGCAACGACTGGCGTATTACAGACGTGTTTGAATCAGATGATCGCATGAAAATTACGCTGTTATGTTATAGAAACGACCCAAGCACACCAGTATGAGTACGCAACAGAATCCAGTCGTTTACGCACATTGTATCCAGTATCAACTGGCTCAGATTGTTGCGCCCGTGCCAGTCTATTCCAACTTTAACAGGCTATATGCCGAACAGCCGTCATTTTTGACATGGCAGTTACGCAACGTGCATCAGCCAGTTTATACAGGACAAACCCAATCCAACAAGGGCATTGACCGCCCAATCTTTCAAACTAGCGTCTTTTCGCAAAGCATGGAAGACTGTTGGAATTTGGCAAACGATGTAATACAATCGTTACATGGCTACTCAGGTATGTTCGGCAACCCTTCGGCTGACGGATTTTTTGTAGCCAAAGTAGACGTAGTATGGCAATACAATAGTTACGATAATGAGTTAGGCTTGCATCAAGTGTTTTTAGATTGCACTCTTGATGTACCGACATAAGACAAGATTTATTAACTTTTTCATGAATGAGGTTTAAAAATGGCTCTTATTAATAAGGTACTTCCTGGGTACGTAGCAACTCTATGGTGTCAAGATGATGCCGCACCAGTAGCTTTTACCGACACTCAACTAGCAACATGGTCAAACGTTGAAACCATTATTGGCACAACTGCTGGCGGCACAGGCACAGCGGGTATTCAAGTTCCCGTTGAGGCAATCCCAGCTTTCGGTGCGGATGACGCTTCTGCAACATACGGCGTGGCTGGTGCTAGAACAGGCGCTAAGATCACAACTCAAAACCAAGTTACCAGCTTGAGCATCACTTCTGCTTGGAATCCAGCAGACCCAGCACAGTTGCTAATCCGTGATGACGGCTATAACGGCACAATTATTCGCACCTACGTAATCGCTGTTTATGACGGCACAGATACCGTAGCTTATGCGTTTAACGCCCGTGTTGGTGGCTTGCAATGGGATATGTCACCAGCGGCTGAGGGTAAATATACATTCGTATTGCACCCAGTAGGCGGCAACTCATACGGTTGGTCAAACAACACTTAATACGGAAAGCCCCTTCGGGGGCTTTTTGACTACATGACAATACAAAACAATTCAGACGAATTATTTGCCTATCTAGTGAACCAAGAAAGCACAGGGTCTAAGATATGGTTCGGCTTTAAACAGCAACGGATTACTGGCATTTATCTCGCTTATGAGATTGCCAAAAATCATGCCGACAAAATGACACCCGAAGAATGTGCTGACTATGCTTTTAGGCTGAACAATGCCGTATATAACAAGCTAGTCGGGGCAACTAATGGCAGATGACAAACTAACCCAATTTAGTTTTGAAGCTAAAGGTTTCAAGGAATTGCATGACGTTCTCATCGAAATGGGTGAGGATTTATGCTACGGCAAGACTGCTAAAAGGGTTCTGATCCCCGCCGTAAAGACTGCTATGAAACCAGTCTATGACCAAGTAAAGAACACAATTCCATACGATGAAAAAAATCGTAGTGGAACGCACATGAGAGATACCGTAAGGGTTACGGGCAGAGTCCCTAATTCTAGGGATATGAGAGCGCAACACGCTGACCCCGATGCCGTAGCTATTGGCATTGTTAGCATCAGAACAGACGATAGAGGTATGTCACAAGAGTTCGGAAACGCCCGTGTTAACGGGCAACCGTTCCTACGGCTGGCTTTGGAAACCCAAGCCAATACCGTAGTTAATACGCTAGGGACATTCCTAGCTTTTAAATTATCACAATACAAATCAAAGGTATAAGACATGAGTTCATTAGCTAAGGCGTTTGCCATAAACCCCGATAAAATCCGTATTCGCTCTTTTGAATATAACGGCGAAAACTTTAGAGTCCGTGTTCCGTTAACTAAAGAAGCAGAGGAAATGTTTGAACGGGTCGATAACCCGCCAGCAGAGCTAGTTCAGGCAAAGTTTGATGAATTGACTAAAGAGTTATACGCCAAAAAAGACGAGATCAAAAAGTCAGAAGCGGACATTAAATTTACCAAAGATGACGTGATTGTGGGTAAGCAATCGTTACTAGAGCTTGCTAAAAGTCAGGCTTCGGGCGAAATCCGCATCTTAGAATCCATTAAATTGCTAGTGCCGCTTGATGGCACAAACCTTGCCAACATAACTTATCAGGAAATCCAAGAAGAATTCCCGTTGCCAGTTCAGCTTTCGCTAGTTAAAAAGATTGCCGAAGTAGTAAGCCCCTCGTATGAGGATGTAAGAAAAAACTAATTGGCTCCGTGCGCCGCCAAGCTAGGGCATATATGGTGGCACATGGGGCAGACTTTTCGACTATTGACGAGGAAACCTTTAGGGACATTTGCGTAATGTATTCTGACGGGCTAATTGGCAACAATTCTATTCTGCAAACGCTAGGCAGTTTGACGGGCGCAGTCTATAATTACATGAGATCGCCGAATTCTAAGGCTTACCAGCTTGAAGATATTATCGGTAGGGTTTATGATTACCTATACCCCCCACAAGACAAGACAGAAGCTGTAAATACTGCTTTGCTTAGTTATGTAACACAGGCAAAGGGTTTTGATAAAAACAGATTTAAGGGTGGAAAATGGGAATCCTAGCAAATCTTGGCGTAAAACTAAGCATGAACTCAGCAGAGTTCAAAGCTGGTCTTGATGACGCAACCAAAAATCTACAAAAGTTTGAAGCCAATCAGCGCAAATCATTAAAAAATGCACAAGCCGCATCCGCTGAATTAGGCGCAACGCTGGCTAAAGTAACCGCTGGGCTGGCGGCGTTTGGGTTTGTATTGTCCAAGACATTACAAAAGTCCGATGAGATTGCGGACATGGCTAGTGCCTTTGATTCGTCTATTGGCAGTATTGTCGGCATGGGTAAAGCTATGGATATGTCAGGCGGCAAGGCTGAAAATCTAGGCAACCTATTATCCAAATTATCTTCTAATGCTGATAACGCCCGTGAGGGTAACGACAAACTGCGGGACTCATTTAAAGCGGTAGGAATTACAGCGGGCGAAGTCGAAAACCTTAACCCTGACCAGCTTTTCGAGCGTGTAGCCCAGCAATTAGCCAAGATTGAAGACCCAGTTAAGCGCAACGCCAAAGCGGTAGAGCTTTTAGGCAAAGCGGCAAAAGGCATTGACTGGAAGAAATATGTAGACGAATACAAGCAAGTAGCTGATCCTGACTTAGCGGCGGCTATTCAAACTTCGGCAGACGCATGGGATAACATTCAGAAAGCTATTGGGTCGACCTATTATTTTGTAGTCAAAATGATCCAGCCCCTAGCGGCATTAATTAATGAATTGACTACGCTAGGTGATCGTTACCGTGAATTTAAGCAAGAGGGCGGCAACATTAACTTTGACCCCAATAACCCAATGAGCGAGGGGATTCAATTTCAAGGCGAAGGCAAACCCAAAGCCGCACCCGAAAAAGCTAAAGACGCAAAGCTTTCCAGCGATACATATAAAGTTCTATCCGAAAAAGAAGCGGCGCTTGCTGAACAGCGGGCTAAAGAACAAGCCGCTATTCGTGAATCATTCAAGATTCGGGTAGAACAACTTAGCATGACCACTCAGCAGATTGCACGGGAAACCGAGCTTATTGGCTTGAACGAGCGTGATGCTGAAATGAAGAAAATGAATTGGGCTTTAGAAGATGAAAACCTCAAGATGCAACTTGATCTTGAGAAACAGATTCAGATGGAAAAAGCCAAGACTAAAGACATGGACTTGGAAAAGATTGCTATTCTTGAACGTGAAAAAGAAGCCTATGCAATTCTTATTGATATGGCAAAACAAGCTAATGAACAAGAGCTTGCGGCTAAAGAGAATAAGATTCGCACCCAGCAGATTTTGACCAACTCTGAAAAAGAGGGGATGAATCAGCTTGTAGACAACTTCCAAGTGCTAGGGCAACAGTCTAAAGCGGCGTTTGCGGCATGGAAAGCGTTTAGCATAGTCAACGCTATTATTGATACATACAGCGGCGCACAAAAGGCGTTTACGTCATTGGCTGGCATTCCAATCATCGGACCAGCGTTAGGTGCGGCGGCGGCTGGCGTGGCTATTGCGGCGGGTATGATGCGGGTCAATATGATTCGCAGTCAGAATTATCAAGGGCGTGAAAAAGGCGGCTCTATCGTAGCTAATACCCCATACATTGTGGGTGAGCGTGGACCCGAGTTAGTCGTTCCGCATAGGGGCGGCACAGTTATCCCGAACAATCAGCTATCCAGCGCATTAGGCGGCGGCGCACAAGTAATTTACAACGGACCATATATTGCCAACATGAGCGCAATAGATACTCAGTCTGCGCAACAATTCTTGGCTAAAAACAAAAACAGCGTATGGGCGGCTAACCAATCTGCCGCACGTGGCTTGCCCGCATCGAGGACATAATGAGCTTAAATGACATTCTCGCTAATAGCGAATCCGTAAACATTAATGACCATCGTTTTGTGGGTCAAATGCTTTCCCGTAACCAGCGCATCACAACTAGCGAAGTTTTAACCGTTGTGCCGTTTGAGTTCACAATGAAGCCTATTAACTATTTGCTGTATAGCCAAAACCGTGCGCTATTGAACAGCTTGCGGATTCCTGATAAAGCGCTTGAGCAATATCTCAACTTTGGCACGACAGGCTGGGCTAATTACATTGCGTATCAAGGCGATTTAAGCGATATACAAATTGAGGCTACGGCATGGCAAACAAGCTCTGCCGCTAAAGTATTGGTTTTGGGTAGCCTTCCAGCAACTAGCGCAACCACAGTCATAGTAAAGGCTGGCGATTTTTGTCAGGTAGGGCGTTATACCTACATAGCAACCGCTGACGTGTTGCGTGGCACGGGGTCAACTGTAAACATTCCAGTTCACAGAAACCTTATTACCCCATTACTTAGCCCCGTTGGTGCGGTAATTGGTGAGTTTGGCACAACTGTTTCCATGGGCGGTGACACTTATTTAGGCGTAACGTTTCCTGTAATCCTAAGAGATTACCCTACGTATGCCCTTATGCCTTACGCAAACGATTCATACATTCAATGGACTGGCGAGTTTAAAGCCTTTGAAAGCGTTTTATGAACGTCATAACCCCAGTAGAAAATACCAATAACATACGCTATGCCGACTTTGTGCGGGTCACAAGCGGGGATCAAGTATGGCGTTTTGCGTCAACTCCTAGTGCGTTGACAATACCAGCCGTTGATCCTCTGCCATTTAATGCCTTGGGCGTTTTAATGAAGGCTGGCGATGCGCAACGTGATATTAAGTCTACGGCTAACGAAACCACGTTTACCCTTGTAGGAATTGATACGGCTATGCTGGGCTGGGTTTTGGGGCAAGACATTAAAGGCTCACAAATTGAAGCGTGGCACGGGTTCTTTAATACCGATGGTGAGCTAATTACAACGGGCGGGACTGGCGGGCTTTATCAGTTCTTTAATGGCTATATTTCATCCTTTTCAATATCCGAACAATGGATGGAAGAAGCTAGGTCATACGTAGGGACTATTACCGTATCAGCCGCATCTATTCAGCTTATTCTGCAAAACAGAACAGCGGGGCGATACACAAACGACAATAGCTGGCAATTTTTTACGCCTAACGATACCAGTATGGCTAGGGTGGCATTTATATCTACCCTAAGCATACAGTTTGGAAAGACTGCATGATAAGACTAGCAACAAGATACGACATACCCAAGATAACAGAAATGATGCGTGAATACGCAAATGAAGCACCAGTAGGAGTATTAAAAGACCCAGCAAACCAAGACCCTAAGTATTTTGAGCAACTGATTTACGAATTGATTGCCGCCAAGGGTTTTGTGCTGGTAGATGAAAAATTAAACGGGATGCTGATAGCGGCAATTACGCCAAATGTATGGTGTCCCAAAGTATTAGAGCTAAAAGAGCTTGCATGGTGGGTCAAGCCTGAGTATCGTAAAGGCACACTAGGCGGCAAACTTTGGCTGGAATTTAACAAAAAAGGAAAAGAGTTTTTAGATAGCGGGCGCATAAACATAGTTTGTTCTACGGTAATGGTGAGTTCCCCATCCATAGATTATGAAAAGCGTGGTTATAAAAAACTAGAAACAACGTATTTTAAGGAATAGAAATGCCAAGTACCGTCATCATCGTTGTTGCTGGATACGCCATTACGTCAGGCATGGTGGCTATTGCCGTAGCTATTGCTATCACGGCATCAGTCATTATGAACAAGGCTTTTGACGTTCCTAATGGCAATTATGATGCGGCTGGGAATAGCGCTGACAACGTAGGTAATCGACAGCAAGTCCCGCCAGCGACTAATAATAAACTGCCCGTAGTCTATGGTTCGGCTTGGGTGGGCGGCACTATTACCGATCTAAGCATTACCAATAACAACCAAGTCCTTTATTACGTTATCTCATTGTGCGAAGTGACTGGTAACGGCACGGATACATTTAGCTTTGGCGATATGTATTACGGTGGTAAAAAAGTCCAGTTTGATCCAGTAGACCAATACAAAGTAGTGGGTTTATTAGACGAATCGACTGGTATTGTGGACACCAAAGCGGCGCAATATATTGAGGTTTACAAGTTCCGCAACGGTTCTAATGCCCCAGTTAATCAGGTGCAATCAGCAATCACGATTATGTCAAACCCTGATTGCGCATATAAATGGGACAGCACCAAGTTAATGACAAATTGCGTGTTTGCGATTGTCAAGCTGACCTATAACTCCAGCGCTGGCGTTACTGGTATGCAACAAACCCGCTTTCAAATTACTAACAGCCGCAGTTCTGCTGGAGATTGCTTTTACGATTATTTGACAAGCACCGTATATGGCGGCGCTATTCCCGTGGCTCAGGTCAATACGGATAGCCTTGACGAGCTAAATGCTTACAGCGATGAGTTATTTACCTATACAGATTATCAGGGAAATACTACAACTCAACCCCGATTTAAATTTAACGGCGTAATAGATACCAGCAAACAAATCATGCCTAACTTACAAGACATGAGTTCTTGTTGCGATTGTTTGATTAAATACAATGAAATCACGGCTCAATGGGGCGTTATTGTTCAAAAACCTACGTATGACGTGGTAATGGATTTAAACGATAGCAACATGGTGTCCGCTATTGTGATTACCCCGATTGATCTTGCTGGCACATATAACGTTGCCGAAGTTAAATATCCTGACAACTCTAATCAGGACAGCTTTAATTCCGTAACCTTTGACTTAGCGCAGATTGACCCGTCATTACTATTCCCTAATGAACCAGTAAATAAGCAATCACTAACTTTGCCGCTTTGCAACAATGACGTTCAGGCGCAGTATTTAGCTACTAGATTCCTAAAGTCAGCCCGTGAAGACCTACAAGTTCAGGTCAATGTTAACTATTCAGGCATCCAACTTGAAGCTGGTGACATAGTAACTATTACTAATACAAACTATGGCTGGGAAGCTAAAGAATTCCGCATCAATAAAGTGGTTGAAGAATTTGCCGATGACGGGGCGGTGCTGGCAAAACTGACTTTGGGCGAATTTAATCCTCAAGTCTATGATGACGCAAACATTACCCAGTTTACCCCAGCGCCTAATACTGGCATTGGCGATCCGCTGTTTTTTGGCACAATCCCCGTTCCCGTAATAGCTAACGTGATTGCTGGCGGGGCTACGCCTAGTATTATCCTAGACGTAACTTCTTCTAGCTCAGGTATCTCACAATACGCTGAAATATGGTATTCAGCATACGCTGACCCAACAACTGCTCAACGCCTATTTGCTGGCACGACAGCGGTTCAATCTGCTGGGAATCCCTATCAGCCCAATTCTTCTATGGGCAACGTAGTGGTTGCTGGCTTACCAGCGGGGGATTACTACTTCTTTAGCCGCATGGTAAACAGTCTTGGCTCATCCATATTTAGTGCCGCTAGTGCTTTAGTGGTTTGGAGGCCTACAACATTCCAGTTCTCGCAACGTTACTTGGTTGTGGCTTATGCTGACAATGCGACAGGCACGGTAGGGTTTACTACTAACCCAAGAAACAAAGCCTACTGGGGTATTGCAAACGCAAGCTCATCCAGCCCTATTAGCAATCCCGCTTTGTTCTCATGGTATGCCGCTAACCCCGCATTTAGCACCAATAATTACCTATTGTTTATCAATTACGGCACTAGAAAGTTTGGTTTTGGCACAGGGCAAGCGGATTACGCCGCTGTAACTGGCTCTTTTGTGCCAACTGATACAGCTAATTACGATCCTTCTGTATGGTCGGGTTTACCTGACGGCACAAATTATATTGATCTTGACCACAGAACAGGACAGCTTACCGAAACAGGCACGACAACGGTAGGCACAGGCGAGATTAAAATTACCAATAATGCCGATGGACGTGTTGTTGCGGCTTTAGCGCCATTACTTAACTTTGGCGGGTCAAATACCTACACAGCTACCCCATCCAGCATTACGATTGACGTATTTGGTAGGGTTTTGGGCTTTGATGTTCCCGATGAGTTTGGTTACACCATGCAACAATTTACGGCAACGGCGGGTCAAACTGTATTTACCGTAACTAGGGCATTGACTTACCGTGTAAATAACTGCTGGGTATTCCAAAATGGATGCTGGCTTGACCCCTCAGAATTTACGGACACAGCGGGCGCTACTGGAATTGTTACTTTAAACGTTGGCGCAGATATTTACGACATTATTACCATTGTGTCGTTTAGATCATTTAATCCGTTAACACTAACAACTTACGATTCGTTCACAATTAATACCGTTGACCTTGTAAACGCCAATTCTTACACCGCATCAGGGTTTACGCTTAATAACGGCTATGAATTATTGTTCTTAAACGGCACAGCAGTTAATGAACAAGATTACGATATTGTGGGTCAGACCATTACCAACTTCCCAAGTCAGGTAACAGGCAAGCTATCCATCCTTCAATGGTCGCAAAACAATCTCGGAATACCTAACGGCACACCTATTAACGTGGTTGCAAACTCCGTTATTGGTCAAGACGTTTACCCATTTAGTTACGTTGCTGGGGCTTTAAATATTTACCAAAATGGCGTATTATTAGACGAAGCTACCGATTACACGGCTGGTTTTGGTGAATATACGCTGGCAAATGTGCCAACTGACGTTAACCAAATATTTTTACAGCAAACATTCGATAGAACAGGGGCGGCATGACACAAGCATTTAACCTAAGCCAACTGGCAAACTTTACCAATTCAAGTGGTCAGGTAGACGCTTCGGCTGGTTTATATAATGAAGTCCCCGTAGTCAACGGGGGCACAGGCGCTAGCACAGCCGCTGGCGCTAAAGTATCCCTTGAAGTCATTACAGCCGCTACTGGATCAGAAGTTTTACCAGTCGGGACAACTGCTCAACGTGATGCTAGTCCACAAGCGGGATATATACGATTTAATAGCGACACGGGTCAATTTGAAGGCTACAATGGCACAATATGGACAGCCGTTGGCGGTGGCAATACTACTAATACAGGCTTATGGGAAAACTCTCAGGACATTACAACCGACTACACAATTACATCGGGCAATAATGCTATGAGCGCTGGACCCATAACTATTGATGCTGGCGTAGAAGTCACAGTCCCAACAGGCAGTCGCTGGATAGTTCTATAAGGAAAATATTATGAGTTCAGTCGTTTTATCAGGTGATTCTAGCGGAACAGTTACATTAACTGTCCCATCAGCCGCAGGAACAAATACTGCAACCCTACCAGCCGCTACTGGCACAGTAATGGTTAGCGGTAATCAGCCAGCGTTTAGTGCTTATGTAAATTCAGCACAGACAATATCAAATTCTGTATATACAAAAATTCAATTAAATGCAGAAACTTTTGATACTGCAAGCTGTTTTGATTCAACAACAAACTATCGTTTTACACCAACAGTTGCTGGATACTATCAAATAAATGCCAATATTTACATAGCTGATGCAAGTGTTACTGGATATATCATTTCTTCTTTATATAAAAATGGTTCTCCTTATAAATATTCTGTTGGTTATTACAATTCAACTTATGGCAATGGCGGTGCACCAATTTCTGATGTAGTTTATATGAATGGTTCAACTGATTACATTGAATATTATGTAAGACAAACCAATAATGGTTCTTCAAGTTTAGCTATTTCTGCTACTTCGCAAGGAACATATATGTCAGGTTCAATGGTAAGGGCGGCTTAATATGTATAACAAAATTAAAACTTTATACCCTGAATTAACTGATAATGATTTTGATAAATATATCATTCTTCAAAACGATTCAGACGGCAAAGGCGATTACATAAAGTTTTGGGGACATCCCAGTTTGCCACAGCCTACACAGGAACAGTTAGATGCAATCTAATATGACCCAAGAATACGCACATTCCTTGTTTGAATACAAGGATGGTAGCCTGTATTGGAAAGTCCGCAAAGCACCAAATACAAAGATTGGTGCTAGAGTAGGTTCGCCAGCACACGGCTACGAAACTGTTTATGTGGATGGTCGTAACTGGCGTATTCATCGCTTGGTATTTTTGATGCAATACGGCTACTTGCCTAAAAACATTGACCATATTAACGGCATCCGCAATGACAATCGCATTGAGAATCTTCGTGCCGCAGATGACAACCAAAACGCACATAATCAAGTATTGCGGTCAAACAATGTATCAGGCATTAAAGGTGTATCTTGGAACAATGACAGACAAAAATGGGCGGTCAGAGTGAACTACAATAAAAAGACTTATCAAAGGTATGTGCAAGACCTAGAACTTGCTGAATTGGTAGCCATCGAAATGCGTAGCAAGCTACATGGCGAATTTGCTAATCATGGAGTTCAAGCATGAGTTCAACAATAACAGCATTAACTAGCGGTGGTGGTTTAGCGATGGCTGGTGATACCAGCGGTCAATTACAACTATTAACCAATAACGGAACTGCCGCAGTTACTATTGATACAAGTCAAAATGTAGGGATTGGCACAACTAGTCCTGCTTCTTATGGCAAATTAGCCGTTACTGGCGTAAGCAATTTTGGCGTAGATAGTGCTGATTACATTGGTATTCAAGGCGGTGGTGGAACTGCACGAATTGATACTTTTGGTTCAGATACCAACATTAACCTTGCTTTATCTACTAAAGGAACTGGTGCTACATATTTTTGGCGTGGTGGCTATGGTGGAACTGCATCAATGGTTATTGATGGTAGTGGTAATTTGTTGGTTAATGAAACTACTAATAATGGTGGTGGAAAAATTGATGTTACTGGTTTGGTAAAAGCATCAGCAAATGGTAGTGGATATTCTGCGGCTGGACACGAATTTGTTACGAATGGTTCAAATACTTATGACATGATTATTGGAAACAATAATGCTTCTCCAGCTTCTGAATATATGTTAAGCCTACGCTTCAAAAGTGCCGCACCAAACAATACATCAGCAAGATTTTTTGAAGGTTTAGATAATTCAGCAACTAGAGTTGTAATTTATTCAAACGGAAACATTCAAAATACAAATAATAGTTATGGTGCATTATCTGATGTTAAATTAAAAGAAAATATTATTGATGCAACACCTAAACTTGATAAATTAAATCAAGTTCGTGTTGTTAATTACAACTTAAAAGGCGATGAACTAAAACAAATTGGTGTTATAGCACAAGAATTAGAACAAGTATTTCCATCAATAGTTGAAGATATTGCCACTAAAGATGAAAATGGCAATGATTTAGAAACTACAACTAAATCTGTTAAATATTCTGTATTTGTGCCAATTCTTATTAAAGCTATTCAAGAACTAAACGCTAAAGTAGAAGCACAAGCATTAGAAATTAAAGCACTTAAAGGAGTAGCGTAATGTCCGCAATAATCAATGGAAGTTCACCTTCCGTAACCTTTAGTGATGGCACTACACAAGCTACTTCAGCTATTGTTGGTGGATATGTACCTTATGCAAACCTTCCTGCTGGTAGTGTGTTGCAAGTGGTTCAAGCTACTTCAACATCTTCTGTTTCAACAACAAGCACTTCTTTTGTAACAACTGGATATTTAGCTTCTATAACACCTAAATTTTCTACTAGCAAAATTTTGGTGATTGCTTGTATGCCTTGTTATATAAACACAAATGCTACTGCTAAAGCCGCAATTTATCGAAATGCGTCTCAAATTTGCGAAACTGTAACTGAAGCACCTTCTTCAGGTTCAATGGGGTCAAGCAATATATTAAGTTATTTGGATTCCCCTGCAACAACATCAGCTACAACTTATACAATTTATTTTAAAACATCATCAGGTGCAACTTACATGAACGCAGATGCGGCTGGTTTAACTTCAATTACTTTAATGGAGATTGCAGGATGAGTTTAAATACACAACAAATTGATGCAATTTATAAACTTTATCCACAAGTAATTTCTATTTATGGAGAAAAAGCAGTAGATGCAGACGGCAATGAAGTTCAATATGACCTACAAGCCGTAACTACACAAGCACAAAAAGATGAATGTAAAGTTAAAGCAAAGGAACTATTAAGTCAAACTGATTGGACTATATTGACTGATGTGCCATTGGACAATAAGGCAGACTTTAAAACCTATCGTGCAACATTACGTGATCTAGTTTTAAATCCAGTCGCTGACCCTGTTTTTCCTGACGAACCAGTACCAGTTTGGAAGTAAAGCAGTTACAATAAATAAAAAATAAGACACGAAAGACGCATCCGTAAGAGGATGGGTGCGTAACTACCGAGAATCGGGACTTTTTAACATAGGTGTCTTATGGCTATTTTTAATAAAAACTCGCTGTATCAGATCAGCGGGTTCAATAACCCCATTATTGCTGGCGAATTAGTTTGGGAACAGCAAACCTACTGGAATCTAGTATTCCGTAATAGCGCAACTGGCGCACCAGTAGACATTACAGGCGTTACTATTGACGCTCAGATTATCCGTAGAGCAATCTCAAACCTTAACGATACCCGCAACGGGCTAACGTTTGATATTGCTAACTATCCAACAGCAACGACCCCAGTAAACCTTACTATTACTAACCGTAATGATGCGGCGGGGGCTTTTAGCCTTTTAATAGATGATTCAGCGTGGGATTTAATTGCTTCTGATCCTGAATTAAACATTGCCGCAGAGGATTGCGTAGCGTTTTCAGGGCGTATTAAATTGTCATTCCCCGCTGGCGGCGGGACTCCAGCCGAAGATAACATCATCTTCTTACTATTCTTGGTCAGATCAGACGGAATTGTTCAGGAGAATATCTAATGGCAAATCTATCAATCATTGTCGAAGATGGCAATAATTTAACTGTTGACGTTACCCCACAACCCTCTACGAACATCGTAATTGATCGTGGGGTTGCTGGTAATGGTATTGAAAGCGTTACGCTTGTTGATATTGACGGTCAAACCTATTTAGATATTCTTTATACAAACGGGACAACTCAACAAGTTGGACCATTAGATACTGGCGTTTACTTTGGTATTAGCCCAATTACCGTATCAGGCAACGAAATCAGCCTTGACAATACAGCAGTTACGGCTGGGGAATACGGTTCAGCATCACAAACCGTAACCTATACAGTAGACACTAAGGGTCGACTGACAGCTTCCCAAGAGCAAAACATTGCTATTACGCTATCTCAAATTACTAATGCTGGGACTATGGCGGCTCAAAACGCCAACAACGTAACCATTACTGGCGGCTCAATCTCAGGCACAACCGTTAGCGGATATGTGCCAACCACGACCACTATTACGGCTGGCACAGGGCTTTCAGGCGGCGGCGATCTATCGACTAACCGAACACTTGCGATAGCTAATACAGGCGTTACAGCGGCAACCTATGGCTCTGCCAGTCAAGTGCCAGTTATAGCCGTTAATGCGCAAGGACAAGCTACTAGCGTAACCAATACGTCTATTTCTATTACCCAGTCTAATATATCTGACGCTGGGAATGCTAACGGTATTGCAACCCTTGATTCGGGCGGCACAGTCCCATTGTCACAGATTCCAGCAAGCATTCAGGGCGGTTTAAATTATCAAGGCACATGGAACGCTTCAACCAATACGCCTACTTTGGCTAGTGGTGTAGGCTCAAAAGGCTATTACTATGCCGTATCCGTTGCTGGCACAACCAATCTTGATGGTATTACCGACTGGAACGTAGGCGATTTAGCTGTATACAACGGCACAGCATGGCAACAAATTGATAATACTGATGCCGTAACCTCAGTAAACGGTTACACAGGCACAGTCGTATTAAGCTATTCAGACGTTGGTGCGGCTAATGCTGGCACAAATACCAACATTACCAGCATGACAGGCTTAACAGGCGGCATTTCTACGGCTGATTATGTTGCTTTTGATACTGGTTACGCAACCACGTTAACGGCTGGACAATTAGGCTGGGATGGAAACAATACACTTGGTATTGGCATGGCTGGCGGTAATGTTATTCAGCGTATTGGTGAAGATGTATACCTTTATGTAAAAGCCAGTTCTGCTATTACAAAAGGTCAGTTATGTATGTTTACTGGTGCTGTTGGTGCTAGTAGCGTAGTTACTGCCGCACCGTCTACTGGCGTAACTAATGGTCAATACATTATTGGTTTAGCCGCTGAAAGCATTGCGTTAAACGGATTTGGATTAATTCAAATTCTTGGAAGCCTAAAAGGGTTTGATACATCGGCTTTTGCGGATGGGGATATTCTCTATTATGATTCTGCCGTAACTGGCGGGATGACTGCAACATATCCAACTAGCGGACCAATCGTAACCGTTGCGGCTGTAACCCATGCGGGTAATGGCGGCTCAGGCTCTGTTCAAATTCGTGTAACTGTAACTCAACGCATTACAGCGTCAACTGGTATTTCTGTATCTCAGTCTACTAGCGGCACAAGCGTTACCAATACTGGCGTAACATCGGCTGTTGCTGGAACAGGCATTAGCGTTAGCGGCGCAACTGGCGCAGTTACCGTAACTAATACTGCACCTGACCAAACCGTTGTATTGACTGCTGGCACAGGCATTTCTACCAGCGGCACTTATCCTAACTTCACCATTACTAATACCAGCCCATCAAGCGGCGGGACTGTAACTAGTATTACGGCTGGAACAGGGTTAGATGGCGGCACAATTACATCCAGCGGCACTATTTCTTTAGCTAATACTGCTGTTAGCGCTGGTTCATATACAAACGCAAGCCTTACAGTAGACGCTCAGGGTCGTTTAACAGCGGCTTCTAGCGGCACAGCACCCGTTACTAGCGTATCAGGCACGTCAGGTCAAATTACGTCAAGTGGCGGCACAACTCCTACTGTTGCTTTGGCAACCACGGCTGTATCCGCTGGGTCATATACCAACACAAACCTTACCGTAGATGCCTATGGTCGTATTACTGCGGCATCAAGCGGCTCTGCTGGCGGCGTAACATCGTTTAGCGCTGGAACAACAGGCTTAACACCAAGCACAGGCACAACTGGTGCTGTAACGTTAGGCGGCACACTTGGCATTGGGTATGGCGGCACAGGGCAAACAACGGCTAATGCGGCGTTTAATGCTTTAGCGCCTAGTCAAACGTCTAACTCAGGCAAGTATTTAACTACTGACGGCTCTAATACGTCATGGGCTACGGTTAACGCTGGCGCATCACTATCTAACGATACCAGCACAGCGTCAAATCTATACCCTATGTTTGCGGCGGCTACTAGCGGCACACCAACAACGCTATACACAAGTAACGCAAAGCTACTATACAAACCAAGCACGGGAGAGCTTCAATCAACTGCAATGGTTTCGTCTAATGGCTTAACGGTGAATAGCAATACCGTGGCATCCAGTTATACAATTCCTAGCGGGTCAAGCGCTGTATCGGCTGGACCAATGACTGTATCTAGCGGGGTAACTGTAACCGTGCCTAGCGGATCAAAATGGGTGGTATTGTGACGCAAGAATACATAAATTGGGCTTTTGGACTTGTAAATTTAATTATCGGGGGGATCATAAAAGCTATGTGGGATTCCTACAAAGATTTAAAACGAACCGATAAAGAGCTTGCAGATAAAGTCGGAAAAATAGAAGTATTGGTTGCTGGCGAATATGTCAAACGGGATGATTTTGACAAGGTAGCAAACATTCTATTTGCAAAACTCGATAAGATAAGCGACAAGCTGGATCAAAAAGCGGACAAGTAATCATGTCCGACTTAGGCTTTACGGAAGGGGTTAAAACCTTAACTGGTAGCTTAGATTCAGCTAGGGAAAGCGCTAAGTCGCTTACCACAAGCGTTGAAAACATACAAAAAGACGGGCTAGAAGTAGCCCAACGCAAAGCACAAGAACGCCTACGTGCAAAACGTGAGGCTGAAAACAAAAAACGAATGGCTATACACCGTGCTTTAGCGGAATATCGCCATAGAAAACTAATTTCTGAGGAAGAATACAAGCTAAAAGTAGATTTTTTGCGTCAGTTTAGGAATACAACCATCGGCGAAAAAGAATGGAACGAGATTTTGAAGATCAAAAAAGAGTTAGAAGACCTTGATCGCAAGGAAAAGGCTGAGTTTGATGGGGATTTAAAAACTATTCGCTGGGCGCAATTTATGTGCTTTTTAGTGGCTGGATGGATAGCATGGGCAATCGTTTGGGGAGATAAATAATGTTCGGAATAGATGACATAGTAGGCGTAGGGATGAAGCTGGTAGATAAGCTGATTCCTGATCCAGCGGCTAAAGCGCAAGCCCAGTTAGATTTACAGAAATTAGCTAATGAAGGCAAATTGGCTGATATACAAGCTGACGTTGCAGAGGCTCAAGAGCTTACTAAACGACTGCAAGCGGACATGGCATCCGATTCTTGGCTATCTAAAAACATACGCCCCATGACTTTAATTGCAATCCTTACGGGTTATTTTGTTTTTGCCATGTTATCGGCGTTCAATATTGAAACCAATTCCAAATACGTAGAATTGCTTGGTCAATGGGGAATGCTTATTATGAGCTTTTACTTTGGCGGGCGCACCCTTGAAAAAATCATTGATATGAAAGGAAAAGCAAAAGAATGAATCACCAAGAAAAAATTGTATATGCCGCAACGGCATCATTAATGCTGGTAGTTGTGGGCATGATGTTTGCTTTTGCTCTAGCATTAATTGATCCTACCGTGGATGACAAAATCGTGTTCGATATTATCGGACCAGCGTTTCAAACCATTGTAGGCGGCTTTATTGGACTTATTACTGGAATTAAATTAGGACAACAAAATGAATCTGAGTGAACACTTTACCCTTGAAGAATTGACCCATTCTGATGCGGCATCCTATCGTGACTGGGAAACAGATCGGAAGAGCACACGTCTGAACTCCAGTCACTAATGCGCATCTCGTATGCCGTCTTCTGCTTGAAAAAAAA